>Ga0315914_1003692_pt1 | contig 23155 bp, 13 predicted proteins | sample MpolenodulesMG_FD_203920 | JGI IMG/M metagenome (GOLD analysis project Ga0315914, IMG submission 203920) | Medicago polymorpha root nodule microbial communities from Los Angeles, California, United States - elongated nodules | ecosystem: Host-associated > Plants > Roots > Nodule | place: USA...
ATTCAACATGTTGAATTGGTTCATCATCTCTTTCCTCCACCTCATTTTCCCATCATTTTCAACACCCCCATTGCAAGGCTTCAACATGTTTAAGGTCCCTTTCAACAAGGCCATTGTAGTTGGTCTAAGTGTGATTAAATTTCTTTGTTGAGTCATAGAAAAAGTTTGGGAGATAATAATACAGATGAATGTGGAATTTTAATTCTAAAAACAATGTGTTAATAGTCTATAAGATTTGTGTCCATTCACTTTGAGGGTTAATACTACTATTATAGGTCTATTTTGAGGGAATTGATATTCTTTTGTTAACTTTTTTTTTTCTGCATGTTCAATCTCAATCTCTCATCAAATCAAACATATTGAATGAGAGAATGATAGTGTGTTTTTTTTTCCTTCCAACATGAGGAAAATCCACTCCTCTCTTCTAACCTAACATTCATGGATCATTAGACATGTCTAAATGTAGTGGGCATGGGTTAGAGTCTTTTTCTTGTTTAGGATGTGCCAAACTATTTCGGACGGAAGAGTGTTAGAAATACTCACTTTAAATGGTAACTTCAAAATTTTTATATAAAATTTATATAGGTTCATCCTTTTTTTGTGAACAAGATCTATATAAAGTGATGTAATACACATGAATTTCTCTGCATAAGAGATTGAGTTTTGGAAATAAATAGGAGTGTTTATTGCTAACACAACTCTTTTGAACCTTCATTGTAGCTTTGATTAAATACAAGTTAAATTTAAGTTGATTTATGTTTGAAACTATTATGTGCAAGTTGATTGAAGTTTTTAGTAAAAAAATAATTTCACTTGAAAACATACAAACTTATTAAAATCAATTTTGCATTTCTATAATTAGTTTTATCTTTTGGTGTCATGAAAGTCAATCTAAATATGTACCAAGAGGGCCAAAGGCCTGATTATATGTTTTTTTTATTCCTGATAAACTTTAAAATGGGTCGCTAGATGCTTCAAAAATGTAATTAGTGCTGTGAAGATATTAATTCATGTTAAATTAGTTTATTAGTTTACTTACATTGCAAACAAGTTAGTTTGAAAGTTAGAACAACAATTAAAATTTTGCTTTGTTAGTTAGTATCGAGGGGCTGACCTGGACTCACAATATTAGTGAGACACAATTTTTTGCAGATCTGCGGAAACAATTTGTTTCTAATATTTCAAACTCAATGATTTTGTTACTCTAACTGCTATTAGCTTTGTCTCAAGACATAATTGAAAAAAATTTCTTCATCCCGATTCAATTAGACAACAATATATTAGATTACTACTAATGCAATATAAAATCAACAAAACAATATATTCTGATTCAATTATTCTTTATCCTAGTTCAATTTCAATTTCAAACAATATATAATCAATTTTAGTAGCCAAAACCTAATGATATTGTAACCAAAATCTAAAATTAATTTCAGTATAGTAACCAAAATTTAGCCATTCTTTTTTGTTTTAAATCATAATAACCTGAGCAATTTCAGTATAGTAGCCTAATGATAAATACATACCAGTCATCGCTAAAACAGAAGAGCAATTAATCATGAGCAATTAAAAAGGGAAAAGAAAGATGAGAGGCTAAAAGTGAGGTTGGGAACCATGAGAAATTAATCATAATAAGCAAAATGAAGAACAAAAGCTTAAACAATAAACACGATTTCGATTAAAAAGGGAAAAGAGAGATGACCTAAAACAAAAATTGTCGTGGTGCTACGCTGAGAGAGGAGAGCGACAGTGGTGTTTATGTGGTTGTGTTTGTGCGCGTCCAACGGAAGAAGGAAACATTGTTGTGTTGTGTTGGAAAAAATTAGAAAAGATATGTGTGTTTACGTATTGATGGGATGAGCGATATAAAAAAACTTTTTCTTTAAAATTGGACTTGGGCTGGTGTGACACTTGCTACATCAAGGCTAGTTCAGATCCGCCCCTGGTTAGTATGACAGTTAGAAGTTCATGCTAGCCGATGTGGAACTAGCACTTGATGTAGTGTGGATAAACTGATCGAAAGCAATGCAATATGTGCATCTATGCACATTTATAAATTTTACTCATGTGTGAAACTCTTTTCTTTTAACTTTTAATACTGAAGTAATTCCAATTAAGTTACACAAGTGTAATTCAACTTAGAGATTCAAAACCTTGACCCAACATTGGATAATCCAAATTTTGGTTCAAGAATCGATCCATTAGAGTGTTGTGATAGTTTCAATTTTCAATGGTAAATTTTCAAAACATTTCCCCATTTTAGATGGAGAAAATTACGATGAATGGTGCAAGCAAATGGAGATGGTCTTCGGCTATGAAGATATATGAGCTTTATTGAAATTCAAAGTTGACCCCCTTAGAGAGAATTCAACAGAAGCACAAAGAGTTGCACACAAGGAAGTCAAGAAGAAAGACTACAAGGAATTGTTCATCACCCATCAATGCCTGAATCCTATTTTTTTTGAAAGAGTTGATGATATTTTATCTTCCAAGGAAGCACGTGATATCTTGGAAAAAGCATACGCAAACATGAACAATGTGAAGAAGGCGAGGTTGCGCACTCACAAGAGACGATATGAGTTACTTCAAAAGAAATGAGAAACTAACTCGAAATAAAGGAAAAAATCACTATCAAGATTCTTATGGTAGAGGCAATCAAGTTAGTTGATTCATATTAGTTTAGTTTACTAGTTTACTTTCATTGCAAGAAAGTTAGTTAGGAAGTTAGAAAAACAGTTAAAATTTTGTTTTGATGGTTAGTATGGCAATTAGAAGTTGGTTGCTATGTGAGACTAACACTTGATGTACTGTGTATAAATAGATTGAAGGCAATGCAATAAGTTGATCTCTGCACATTTACAAATTTTGCTCGTGTGAAAATCCTTTCTTTCAACTTTTCATATTGCATTAATTATAATTAAGTTGAAGTATAACTCAACTTAGAGATTCAAAGCCTTGTTCCAACGGTTAGAACTCTAAAAACACAAGTAAAAAGAAGGTTTTGGGGTGTTTTAAAATTAAATTTCTTGAACTATTCCTCATTTTATGAAATTCTTAAACAAGGCTTAAACATTAAAAGAGACTTTTCCTCATAAAAAATAAACAAAAAAAGTAAGGGATTTACTTTTCCCACCCTGCTGCCTTCTCGCGCGCCCTGCAAAATTTTCAAAAATACCCCTAATCTGGATTATATAATCCGGAACAAATTGTTAGTGATATTCGGAAAACGAATTCCGGACCAGATGTTATGTGCTTTTTGGTGTCTTTCTTTGATGTAAAGGGTCTCTATTGACCGTTATATGAACCCCGCATAAGCTGCAATGCAAATGCAGGGTTCATATGAACGATCAACAATGACCATGACACCACCGACACCCCTAAAAAACTAAATTTTTTTGAAGAAAATGGAAGAAAAGAGGTGAAGTGAAGAATGAAGGTATTTGTTGAAGATGGAAGCCTATTTATAGCCTAAAACAAGTCCTAGGTCATTACTAAAGTCAATGAAAACGTGTTAGTGGTTGTAACCGTCCAAACCTACATTAATGGCTCCACACAAAAGAATCCAATGCTGAAGCTTTCCGGATTATACATTCCCGAACTTCCTTAACCCTACAACAAGTGCCAACTTTTCCCTCGTTCACCAGTATCGTATTAATCCGGATTGTATTTTCCGGACTGCATCAGTGTCATGGCCGGTGGTTTGCACCACATGTTTTGTCGGTGGTCAAGTAAAAAAAAAGTGTTTTACCACGTTTTTTGACTGCATTTATGACCTCCTAACCGTTTTTGACCCACCCTCCCTATAAATAACCTTCCAAACCCCCACCATTTCTCACACCATCCTCTCCCACCCTCTCTTCCTCCTTCTACAACCATGGTTTTCCATCGTTAGCCTTTCATAGATAAGGGTCTCGTTGAAAACTTTCAGGGTTTGTATGAACGGTCTATGAGGATGGAACCGCACTGCAAAGAAGTGCGGTTCATCTCGGGGTCATGTGGGTCAGTGTGGTTCTTAGCTTGGCTTGTCTGGCATAAGTTTGAGCACCCCCTACCTCCCTCAGGGGCATTGTTTTTTCTTCTCGCCCTCCTCTTCCCTCCTCCCCTGGTTGCCCTCCAACAGGGAGCCTACTGGTATGTCCCATCACATACCGGTGGTTAGGTTCTTAGGAGATTAGAATTAGGCTCTTAGGAGATTAGAAATAGATTTAGGTTCTTATGTAATAAGCTTAAAAAGCTTCAACATTTTTGTAATGTATTGTTCATATATTAATAAAATGAGTTGTTTTTATCTTTTTGTCTTTTTATTTCTGGTTTATATTTTTATTTGCACTTATTTTACGAATTTCAAAGCTTAAAATTCTGGTAAAAGACCTTTCCGGATTAATCTGCAAAATTCTAACAATTTATTTCGGAAAACATAATCCGGATTAGGGGTAAAAATGGAAAAAAAATAAGGCGCACGAGGAAAGACATAGGGTGGAAAAAGTAATTCCCAAAAGGTAATGCTCCTTTATTGGGCCAAATTGGGCTTGATTTCTCACCAATTCACGGAAAGGATTCATATCAAAAGAAAAAACTTTTATAGTTATACCCCCACATCTAAAAATCATACAGCCCCAAATTTATTTTCTTTTCCTCTTTTTAAGTGTGTAGACATACCTATCAAAAGTCCAATACAAATAAGGAGAGATCCATAGTATATTTGAAATAAAAAAAAAGTACAACTTGATTCTGACTTTATCTTATATCTTATGACTTAAGTCATGATGATAGTCCAAACCAAAATACTAGTTAACTAGGAGACATCCATAATGTAAGCGTCACATCAAGCTTTACTATCCATTCAATATGAGATTCATAACATTGTCACCTCGTTTAAGGATAGATGTGTAGAACGACTTTCACTTTATTAGCACTGACCCAATGTGCATCCTTTTTGTGAACGAGATCTACATAAAGTGATGTGATACTCCTGAATTTCTTTGCATAAGTGATTGAGTTTTGGAAAGAAATAGGATTGTCTATTGCTAACTCAACTCTTTTGAACATCAATTATAGCTTTGATTAAAGACAAGTTAGATTTAAATTAATTTATGTTTGAAACTATTTAGATGAAAGTCAATTGAAGTTTTTTTTTTTACAAAGAAAAAAACACATTTGGAGCTAAAAACTTCACATTCTAATTTAAAGTTAGAATATGTGTTAGAGTAAAAATATAATTTCACTTGAAAACATACAAACTTGTTGAAATCAATTTTGCATTTCTATAATTAGTTTTATCTTATATGTGCTGAAAGGGTACTATAAGATGTGGTTATATTTTTTCTTACACCTGCTGAACTTTAAAATGGGTCACTAGATGCTTCAAAAATGTAATTAGTATTGTGAAGTGATTAATTCATGTTCGATTAGTTTACTAGTTTACTTGCATTGCAAACAAGTTAGTTTGAAAGTTAGAACAACATTAAAATTTTGTTTTGTTAGTTAGTATGGTAGTTAGAAGTTCATTGCCACTCCATGTAAGACTAGCACTTGATGTAGCATGTGTTTGGTTCTGCGGTGGGGAGAATTGATTTTGATATAATTGATTCTATAGAATTGATTCATCAAATGGTTTCAATGTCCAATGGAATTTCTTTCAAGAAATCTTCCCATTTTAGATGGAAAGAATTATGATAAATGGTGCAAGCAAATGAAGATGGTGTTCAGATACCAAGATGTATGAGATTTAGTGAATTTCGGAGTTGATCCCCTTGAAGAGAATCCAACATAAGCACAAAGTTGCACACAAGGAAGCCAAGAAGAAAGACTACAAGGATTGTTCATCATCCATCGATGCATAAATCTTGAAAAATTTGAAAGAGTTGGTGATGTTGTATCTTCTAAGGAAGCATGGGATATCTTGATTAAAGCATATGCTAACACGAACAATGTGAAAAAGATGAGGTTGCGCACTCACAAGAGGCGGTATGAGTTACTTCAAAGGAAAAGGAAAACTATTTCGAAATAGAGGAAAAAACCACTATCATGATTCTTATGGTAGAGGCAATCAAGTTAGCTGATTCATATATTTTAGTTTACTAGTTTACTTACATTGCAAGAAAGTTAGTTAGGAAGTTAGAAAAACAGTTAAAATTATGTTTTGTTAGTTAGTATGGCAATTAGAAGTTGGCTGCTAGCAGATGTGGGACTAACACTTGAAGTAATATGTATAAATAGTTTGAAGGCAATGCAATAAGTGGATCTCTGCACATTTATAAATTTTGCTCATGTGTGAAACTCCTTTCTTTCAACTTTTCATATTACATTAAGTCTAATTAAGTTGAAGTATAACTCAACTTAGAGATTCAAAGCCTTGTTCCAAGAATTAGAACTCGAAAAAGTAAAAAGAAGGTTTTGGGGTGTTTGAAAATTAAATTTTTTGAACTATTCCTCATTTTATAAGATTCTCAAAGGAGAAAAAAAATTAAGCATAAAGCTTAAACATTGAGAGAGTTGCTTTATTGACATTCATTGTATTTTAGTAACACAAGTAAATGACCAAAAAACCCAGCGGCAGTTAACTGCCGGCATGTTTTTTAGTTATAAGTCAGCGGTAGTTAACTACTGCTGAGGGTATTTTAGTCTTTTACTTATGTTTTTAGGAAGTATTGAAAGTTAGAAAAGCAATCTTCAAACATTGAAAGAGACTTTTCCTCAAGAAAATAAAAAATGAGTAATGCTCCTTCATTGGGCCAAATTGGGCTTGATTTCTCACCAATTCATGGAAAGGATTCAAATCAAAAGAAAAAACTTTTATAATTATACCCCCATCATCTAAAAATCATACACCCCCAAATTTATTTTATTTTCTTCTTCTTAAGTGTGTAGACATACCTATCAAAAAGTCCAATACAAATAAGGAGCGACTTTTATATATATATGAAAAAAAAATACTAATTAAGTAGGAGAGACTCGTAACTAAGCGTCACATCAAGCTTTATTATTTATTCGAAGTGAGATTCATAACACTGTCGCCTCGTTTAAGGATAGATGTCCACAACGACTTTCACTTTATTCACACTAACCCAATGATAGCCATTTTTCTTTTTTACGGGCTTCACTCATTTTTGTAACATACACAAACACATATGATACAGCCCTTTCCACATCCAAGCAGTCAATACATGATCCGACCAATTATTTTTTTAGTGCTAATAAGTACCTTAATTCTCCTTGTTATGCATACAATAGTTAGGTTTATAATGGAAAGTAGAAATAAAACACAATTCCATCCTTCTTGAGTAATAATTCAACTATTCAGTGAGCTCAAATTGAATACAGTTCTAGCTTATTTTAGGCCAAATATAAGATCATAATTTGGAAATAAAGAAAGATAAGTCTGCTTATTGGGCCTAATTATAATCATTTAACCAAGAGAGTTTTTTAGACCATTACTTTTTTTACCCTTTGAGTTTCTCATGCGCCCTATTCGAATTCTAAAATCCGAAATATTTCAACGTGTTTTTGAAGGTTTTTTAGAATTTTTATGCGGTTTGAATTCTAAAATCCGAACTGCGAACCTCATAGGATAGAAAAAGAAACAATCAGTTTCTTAATTGTTCTTTCGAGCCTCTTTGATCTCAGCTCCAATGATCCAACTTGTGTATATTATCTTAGGGATTGTCTTAGGTGAGTATCATAAATTTGTGTAAATATCTTCTTTTTTTTTTTTTTTTTTTATATATAAAACATATTCCATATTTATTTGCATTAAATTTAAAACATATTATTGGAGAGGAACGAAGAGCATTAAGTTGTGACTTAACACTTGAGCGGAGATTAGTCTCATAGTTGATTCAAATGATAAATCCTTGTGGAGATAGTCTGTGGACCCATTAGAGTGTCAAAGACTCTAATTAAGGTGGTTTCCTACCAAAAAAAAATCAAGCCATGTAAAAATTAAATGATGGTTCAAATAAAAGATTGAGAAAACAAGATAGTGGGAGTAGTATCTTAGGCTGGTGGAAGCATTTGATATAAGGTGGCTGAGAAAAAAAATACTTTATAAGCTCCACAAAGTAGCAATGACCCTACAACCATTACTCATTTTACATACAAGTTGCCATATTTCATCTTAGAAAGGATGCCAATTTTTTTGAATCACCTTAATATGGAGACATAAGATCAAATGATAATCATCATTAGAATCAAATCATTGTTCTCTAGTGTTGTAGTGCAATTTGGGCTATTTATGGGCCCTTTTTATAATTAATTAAGTAATTATCCTATGGTGTATTAATTAGAGTGGTGATATAGATCCTTTAACCTAAGTAATGGTATATAGGCTCTTTATGGGGCCATAAAGCTTATCTAGATATCACGTGTAATTGCAAAAGTTATATACTCATGCACAGCTAAGGGGACACAAAATATTTTTTATTGTAATTGTTATCATCCTCTTCTATGTTTTATATTATCTAATGATTGAACTTAAGTGATTAATTAATAAACTTCGGTTAAGGGTGATTTGTATGAAAAAACCCGAGTTCAAATGGTTAAGATAAACAATATATTTATTTTTGTTAGAGACAAACAAAATATGATAAACTTAATTCCAAAAAATAAACCATCGACATTATTTGCTAATTTAGAATATATTTTGAATGTGCATATATCCTAATCCTTACAATCATTCCTTTGCTTCATCTACTTTTTTACTACAAAATTTTAGAAACCAAAAGTAGTAAAAAATATATCATAAAATGCTAAGCAAATTAACATCCCCCACAAAATGAACTCTAAAGTCCAAAAATGAATTGTATATCATGGATCTAAAGGCTTCAAACAAATTTGAACACCATATTTAGGCTTAATTGTGAGGACAGTGATTGGTGCATGTTTATAATTCTCTGAAATTGTGAAGCTAAACTTAGAGATCAACATGGCCAATATAATCTTAGCTTCCATCATAGCAAATGATTGTCCAACACAATTTCTTGGGCCAGAAGCAAATGGTATAAAACGACCAGGCATGAATGATTTTGAAGCAAATCTTTGTGGGTTGAATTCATTTGCATCCTTACCCCATAATTCTTCACTATGATGAATAGCCAACACTGGAATCCAAACTGATAAGCCTTTAGGAATATAAAGGTCACCTAGCACAATGTCTTGAAAAGCCATTCTAGGGAGCAAGGTTGCTGGAGGATAGAGTCTCATTGATTCATTGATTACCATATGCAACTGCAACACCAAACCCTATATCAGAATTCATAATCAAATATAAAGGCAACACATGAAAGTGTTTTATAACTATCAAATCAAGTGGTTCAAATCGATGGAAATCAATGTTTGATCTCTTGCTGGATTAAGATTTAGTCAAACTTTACTTACGTCATTTCGGTCAAATCCAGAATTACTAGAGTCTGTTTTCCCCAAAACATCGGAGGGTTAAGATAAAAAGAAAATTCTATTACTATTAAAAGTTGGGAAATCTAAATAATATTAGTATATAGGAAGGCAAAACATGAAAACATTTTATAACTATCAAATCAAGTGGTTTGAATCGATGGAGAATCTAAGTTTGATCTCTTGCTAAATTAATATTTAGTCAGACTCTACTTACGTCATTTCTCTAAAGCATCGGAGGGTTAAGACCAAAAATATTCTATTACCATTAAACATAGTATTAATATTACTAAGTTGTAAAAACTATCCAACCAAGTGATGTTAGTGACTTGAAATTGAAGGGAACTCACATGTTAATAATATTAGTATATAGGAAGTTTAGAATTCAATTTCTTTTACTAACAAATCCTCCATTCCTAATAAATTAACAAGAACAGTTTCTCCATTATAAAAAAAACGTGTCTACTACAATATAGATAAGTTGCTATAATATAATTGATGTGCAAAAGATGCCTCATTTTTTGGTGGTTGTGATTCTATAAGGTAATGCTGATTCCTTAACAATCTTTCCAAAAATCTCTAGCCAACTAAAAATAATCATTATAGCACTTCACTCTTTGATTCACCCTAATTTTCTATTATGACTTCTCAGCTCTATGAGTTGAAGAAATAAAATAACAAATATATGTATGAAGTGGGTAGCCATAAAACCATGTCATGAGTAGAATATGACCCATTCATATATTTTTCTTTATGGTTTTCTTTCTCCTAAAAATATAATAAAAATGCCAAGAGCCACATAGAGGTGATCTAAGAATTCTTTATACTATGTGTAAAAAGGAAGAAGAATTCTTTATACACTTGAGTTTTACATTAATCCATTTAAAATTATTGATATAATTAAATTAAACTGTCTATGAAGGGAAATATAATGTAATAATCTAAATAATACAAGACATGTGTAAGTGTCAATTTTAATTTCTTCTTATGGCTGTAACCTTACTGTAAAATTCATTCAAGCATGAATTAAATAATCTTCAACTTATGAGCATTTGGACACTCTAAAAGTATGATAACCCCTTTCAATTTCAAATATTATTGAAACTACATGCAGTCATGAATGCAAATATGGTATATTTAAATCAACTGTTTACTTTGTACCCAAAAAAAATTCAACTGTTTACTTTGTTTGCTTCTAGAGTCATATTCTAGTTAAACTATAATATTTCTTGATTGTCTCTTCTAAAATTAGAGGCATGACTTCGTGCTTAAGATCTTAAGTCTGCTTAGTTTTTTCCCCGAGGAACTGCAGTGTAAAATTAAATTTAGGTGATGAGTATTTTTTTTTAATATTTTTATTGGTGATTTGAAGAAAACCATAAACTTTTTTCATAAAAAATAATAATAAAAAATTTAAATCTAAATAATTATTTTTACAGAAAAAATAAAATTATATATAATATAAATATGCTTCCAAATTATAAATGTGAAAAAAAGAAAGATTATAAACATGTATCTACAACAATAATATGTGTTTGGCTTCAAAAATAACGACTCTTTGGTTTTTCCTCTCTAAAATATGTAACTTGTTACTTTTTCTTTAACTTGTTAAATGACCCATTATAAGAGATGAGAAAATTAATCTCAAAAGACTTTGATCTTTTAATTTTTTTATAATAAATTAGTACTTCTTGAATGATATTGGAGAAATTAACAACAATACACTAAAAAAAATGAGGGTTGGATAGCTTAACTAGTTTGAGTTAATGAGTAAGCAGTTAGAGGCCTTGAGCTCAAACTTAGGCGGAGGGAAAAAAATTAATCTAACAACTAACCACTAACCTTTGCCATTAAAAAAAAGGTTAATTAAGTTTTTAGTCCCTATAAATATTCACAGTTTTGTTTTTAGTCTCTACAAAATAAAATCACACTTTTTAGTCCCTATAAAATTTTCCATCAGCATTTTTAGTCCCTATAAAATTTTCCATCAACACTTTTAGTCCCTGTCAAAAATTTCCATCAACAATTTTGGTCCCTAAAATGCTTAAGGAAAATGTCACAGGAACTAAAAAGTATGATTTTATTTTATAGGGACCATAAACAAAAATGGTATACTCAAGAGAACGGAAGAAGAATTCTTTATGCTCCACTCGTTAACATTTTACTTTAAAATATTATATTAAAACTAATATGTTTCCAAGTTAATTCGTAAGAATACCATGTGTGCAATTATAGATAGAGAGAGAGAACTAACCACATTGAGCTTGGAGAATTGATCAATGGAAGGTGTTCCTTGATTGAAAATCTCTTTGACCTCATTTCTGACCTTTTCTTGCCAACTTGTATTACTTGCCAGCAACATAGCAGTCCATGTGAGTAAGAGTGCAGTTGTTTCATGTCCAGCAAAGAAGAATGTCTTGCATTCATCCATAACTAATTGTAGGTTTAAGCTTCCACTCTTTTGAATCTCATCTAACAACATTCCCAATAAATCATTCCCATAAGAATTGCTTCTACCTATTTCCACACAATCCTTTCTACTTTGTATTATCTCCATCAAGAGTCTCTCCACTTCCATCTTCAATGACTTAATCTCTCTATTATAAGTACTAGGAAAATACCTACATGCATAATTAAATTTAAATAAATACATAGACTTGGTTCGTATACATTACACTATCAAACAATCGTAAGCGTTAGATGATGAATCATTTTTTTAATAATCTGTAACAAACGAGCCCTATATCCGAAACAATCTTGACAATTTAGGTTTAACGATATACTTATCAAAAGATGAAGAAACAATGTTACAATGTGATCAATTTTTAACAAATGAGCCCTATATCCGTAACAAACGAGCCCTATATCCGAAACAATGTGATCAATGTTACAATGTCACATCATATGTTGAATCACACACAAATATACATACCTGCTTCCAGGAAGGGAATGTTGGCGAGTTGCTTGAGCACAAAGACCTTGGAGTTGTGTAAGGAGGTGAAATATTTGCTTTCCCTTTTTGTAGCTTGTACCAAACTCAGTTCTAGATATAATATCTGCAGTGAGTTTAGTGAAGTATTCTCCAATTTCCACTTCATTTTTGTTACACTCCATTCTTGAATTTTGTAGTGATTCAAGCATCTCCTTAGTGCATTCCACCATGTGACCAGCATAGCTCTATATATATAATTTTTATATACATTAGTTCAAAATAACAATCAAGTTTTTTTTATGACTAACCCATATATATCAATTAGAGCGAGCAAAGGAATTCAAAAGAAAATTCATTAGTGAAAAACAAAAACTAGATATACCAATATTGGTTATTGTTTAACCATAGTTCTAAGTTATAGTTCGCAAATTCAATTGTGGTTGCAATGTAAAGGTTTTAGAGGTCTTTACGGCGGCATCAAAATTGTAATTGTAGCAGTATCCACCCGCATTTTGCCTAAATATTAGGGTTTATGGCGTAATCACAATGGCAATTTAGAAGCACAATTTTAACTAGTGAAAAATTTGTTTTTGTCACTAATTAATTAGTCTCAATTTTGTTTCACGGTTCCTTGTAATCAGGATACCCTAAATTCATACGGTCATCGTATCAATGAATGTTGGATTAAGATTGGACAATTTTGAATTCAAACTAGGTACATCGAATTTTCAAAAATAAAATAAAATCTACGTATTTTGTGAAATGTCTGATGTAAATCCAACAATCGCCAATACATGACTGTGTAAGCGCAGGGATATCCCAACTGCACCGAATACATTTTCCTCGATTTTTCAATACCTTAAGCTTTTCTCCCATGAATGCCGGGGAAACAAGGTGACGTTGGTGGTGCCAATCCTCACCATTTGCCATCAACAAGCCTTTTCCAATAAAATGCTTGGAACCTTGTTGTTGTTGCGATGACTTTCCAGATATTGTACTATACTTTGAAAGAAACTCCTTGATCAATGCAGTCTCTGTGAGGCACATCCTTGGCTCTATTCCATTCCAATATATGAATCTCTTTCCTGCAAAATTCCATTGATAATAATATAATTTGAAATCATTATTTAATACATGCACACAATCTCTCTCCCTCTCTATGGGGCCATATTTACAAGCACTCACGGAAAATGAGAGGCTTAGTAATCTTTAGTAAAAAAAAATATCATTATAATATAAAGTTTATGTGAGTTGGATTCTGAGGGCTAGTCAAGATCAGAGCAGACTTTTTTAAAGCTCAAAGACTGTTTACAGAGGTTTTTTCAGAAAACCCATCAAATAGTAATATATAATTGTATATAGGGCCGTAGTAGATAAATATATAAATTAATAAATAAGATTAATATTTAGGAGAGACTTGGATCTTCTGCACCAACTCTCTCTACAAGTGGGCCTTTATTCTTCTCTCTTCCTTGTGCCTCCAATATTATTGAATATGGAAGCAGCGCCAACAAATAATCCAATTTGTTTGCAACAATTGTGATCCAAATTAGATTCTCTCAAGAAAAAACAAGAGTGAGAGGAGATAGAAAATTGAGATAAATAGCGATATAAAGACGAGGGAGAGGGATTTGAATTGGGTATGTAGTCAAAGCACGAAGCAAAGTCAATGTAGACGAAAAATAATGGTCATTTGATCGAGATCAAACAATCAATATAGTTTTATTCAATATATTATTTAGTATAATCTGAATACATATTGTTTAATCTTTGATCAAACAACTATGATCTACGATATACATTGACCGTATGGTGATTTCAAACCAAATTTATATTTAAGGTAGAAAAGATAAAAAAAGATAAATAGATGGTCGTAATACATGATGATGTATAAATAAAGAATACAAACTCAATTACAATCACATCAAATGCATTTAGCCTTAAATTTTGGCAATTTCAAGAATTGTGAACAGCAATTTAAAACTATCATCTAAACAAAAACAAAAACAAAAACAAAAGATAATACACACATAAAATCATGATTGTTGTATATTTATTTATTATTCATACCATATTGTCTGGACCAAGCAACAAAATGAGGCAAAAGACGACCAACAATGTCATGATTGATTGTTTCCATGTCTTGTGAAGTAGATTTTGAAACAAAGGTGGAGATGTCATTGAGGTTTCCTGTAAGAAAACATGGTTTAGGGCCACACACTCCTTGCTTCTCCATAATCTTCTTGATACGTATTGGAGTGAGCAAATAACATGAGACTGTTTCATAAGTAACTTTGAACAATAGAGTCACAAGAATAGCCAAAAGGGTTATGAGAATCATCCTATATTGAATTAGTGACGATTCAAAGATGTTGGATTACAAATGAGTATATGAATTTATTGATGGATGAATATTTGATGTTTGAGTGTTATAAATATATGATATGATATATGATGTTTGAGTGTTTTTTTTTTTTTGGTAGTGTGATGTTTGAGTGTTATTAAGATATTGTTTATTTGTTTTTTTTTTACAAGAACATATTGTTTATTTATGGGGTTTGGTAGAGATTAGAATATACGATTTAATACTCAGATACGGTTGCAATATTAAGAAAAATTCAAAACTATTATTAGATCTTTTAGGGTGTTGCTAGCATTTTCCATGTGTATATTATTAGAAATAATTATGAATGATTAGTCATGACTGTATAGGAGACAAATATATATTATTAGCATTCCCTTTAGAAAAAAGTAGCATTTGATAATTCATGAATGTATGAGAATCAATATCTTTTCTAATAATATACAAATTAATAAAGAAAAGATATTCTAATTTTTCTTTTTATGGAAGATTTTTTTTTGGCCAAGGAAATAAAATTATTTATTATGGTAAATACACAAAAGTAATTGAATACGTTGACGACATTTATTCTACCTCTGATTTCCTATACATTTTATCAACAAAATAAGTAAACCCAAAGAAAAGGAAAAATAACAAAGACCATACTCTAAAAAAATACATTTATTAATATTGCCATCAATATAAAATGCTCAAATAAGTATCAATTTTTTTTTACTACAAATAAGTATCAATTTATTAATTTGAATTTAAAAATGGATATATTTTCATATAATTTAATCTAATTTATAATAGTTCTTATCTTATGGATGTGTATGAAAAATCCCCCCTCCCTTAGTGTGCAATTTTTGTTGTTGGGCTCTTTAGAAAGAAAGAAAAAACAAATATTAACCATTACTTTCTTAATAATTAACCAGTTTGGATTAAACTTATTTTGAGCTTATGAAAAATAGCTTATGTAAAATAAATAAGCTTTTATTTTAATTTATAAGCTCTCACTAACAAGAAATTCTATCTTCATTCCCTAAAAAAAAAAAAAGAAATTGTATCTTCATAAATTGTTTTTTCATAAACTACCTTAAAAAACTATAAATAATACATAAAAACTAATTTATTTGCATAAGATGTTTTATATAAGCTCTAAAATAAACTAATCCAAACGAGCCTCAAAACTAGTATTTTTAGGTCATAAATAAACGAATGATTAACCAACATAGTGTGACACAAATAATAGATATTTAGACCCCTTAACCATTTGGTTTATAGTTTGATTTTTGATTGGTGTCTATGAAAAATAATTTGTTAGGAGATGCCAAACCCTTAAATTGATCTCAGTACTTCAAAGGGACAAGTCTTCATAGTTGCGCATAGATGATACTTTAGGTTTATCCAAATAGAAGAATGATTAATTCAAAAAAAGAAATGTAATTTGATATTTAACAATTTATTATGTTCACTTAAGCAGATGTAATTGATATAGTATGTAAGTGTGTTTACAACAAAAAAAAAATGACATATCTGAAACAAATTTAACCTATGGACTAAATAATGGTAGGTTTGGGGTAATAATGGTTTCAGCTGGTGTGTTGGGAAGGGAAAGTTTAGTGGGTAAAGGGACAGATTCTGTAGGAGCATCTAAAGAGTTGTTTGTAGAGTTAAGTTTGTCAAGAGTTGGAGAGGGGTTTTGGTTTAAGGTAGGTTCTTCTTCTTCTTCTATTTCTTCAGAAGAACCCTCTTGTAAATCTGATGGTATGTCCGTGAAATCAGAGACAAGATCGGTGCCAAAGTATGCACGTAGCTGCGAGACATAAACCACAAGATGGATTCTAGAAGCTGAAGGTAATTCCAATTCATTAGCCAAGTTACCGATCCGGCGAAGAACCTTGAATGGGCCAAAGAATCGTTTGGAAAGCTAAGCAGAAGAGCGACGATGCACAGTTTGTTGCCGAAAAGGTTGCAAGCGGAGCAAAACCAGAGTACCAGGTTGGAAAACGCAAGATCTACGATGTTTGTTGGCTTAGGGTTGGAAGTAGTAGGGATATTGCCTTTGGTGGTTACAGTATGGGGATTAGTGGTGGGGCTAGGAGATGGTGCAAAAGGTCGTGAAAACTTAGGTCGCATGTCTTTGATTTTTGCTTCAATAAGTTTGGCCAACCCGATAGCTTGGGAAATGGAGTAAGGACGTCGAATAGCGAGCTCATGACGTATTTTTGGAATGAGGCCAGAAATAAAACAGTTTAAAAGAGCTTCTTGGGGTAACCCAAGAACTCTATTACCCAGTTTTTCGAAACTGCTTTGATAATCAGCAATGGATCCAGTTTGACGCAATTTGAACAATTGGGCCTGGTGGTTTTCATAGGTGGAAGGCCCAAAACGTAGCTCCATGGCACGAGCAAAAGAATCCCAATCATTCAATTGATTATTTTGGCACATCCATTTATACCAACTAAGGGCTTCACATTTCATGTAAAAAGAGGCCAATGATAATCTGGATTCGGTGGGGATGTTATAAAAAGCGAAAAACTGGTCTGCCTAAAACAGCCATTCAAGCGGATCTGAGCCGTCAAAACTTGTCATTTCGACTTTTGGTGAACGAAAAGTAGAGGGTGTATGTGTGGGGTCAACGGTGTTGTAAGGGGAGTTGGAATTATGAAAGGATGTTTGATAAAATAGTTGTTGGTGTTGCGGTGTGAGTATAGGGTAAGGAAATGGTATTGAGTTGGATGTGGTGGTGCCGTTGTGAGTATACGTGGTGGAGGGTAACCAAAAGGGTGTATGATAGGTTGGGGAAAGGAATAAAGGTACGGTTGAGTAGTGAGTGGAACTTCCAGAGGGGTGGTGTACGAGGAGGATATAAAAGGGGTAAGGGATGGGGTTGTGGGGTTTAGGGTTTGCAAGGGTATGGATAAAGGGGTGGATTGTTTGGTGGTGAGGGTATGTGTGGGAATAATAGATTCATAACCAGGTGTGACAGAGGGTGTTGTAGTGATACCGGGTGTAGATGCCATCAGTATGGAGGTGGGTGTAGGGCGAGATCTGAGGGCCTCCATGAGGAGTGTTGTGCGGGACTCGTGTTGAGCAACCATCTATTTCTGGATATTCTAGTCACGGGAATCCATCAACTGTTGTTGGTTATCCAGTTTGGTGTGGAGGATACCAAGTTGTTCAGTGAAATGTAGGTTTGTGGTTTGGAGAGAATCTTCAAGGCGTTGTTGATTTGTTAACAAGGCCTCATCGATTTCTCGGGTAGGAGGGTTGGAGGGTTTTTGAGGCATTGAGTGAGAAAATGAAAGCACCAATGATGGATCTTTGTTCAAAGATAACAAGCAAATCAAATTGTGCAGAAAGAGTAAAAGAACAAAACGCAAAAGAAGATAAGAAAATAAAATTCAGTTTTTCATTCATATCGTCTCTAGAGAGATGAGCAGTGCTTATATAGCCAGGACTAGCTTATGGGCCATGGGCCACTTAGGGAAAACAATAAAGTAACTTTGCTAAGGGCTAAAACAAGAGAGCCCAATAACTAATCTTCAAACACATAGTCCTTAGCCCATATAGGTTTGTTTGTAGTCCTTGGGGGTCTGCTAGTAATTTCCTCGCTATCAATGCGGCCTAACAATTTTGATCTTTTTAGAGTTAAGTTAGGACTTGTGATCATATAGATTATTTGTGATTAGTAAACAAAAAAGACTATTTGTGATTCTTTGATAGGGTAACGTTTTTTAATATGGCAATATTACTTGTCCAGAACTTAATTTAGAGTTCCCTAAATAAAAAAACTTAATTTAGAGTTTCAAACCAATCAACTATTTTCTTAATGTTGGTGATTTATATTTGATAACATTAACAAGATTTTCCTTCAAAAAAAACATTAACAAGATTTAGGATTGAACATTTCATTATGGGAAAGAAGCCTAGGGTATTTAACTAGAAAACAGTCGCTAATTTATGATTAGGATGTAACAAATGATGCAACTGATCATCATATAACTATTGAATTAACACATGAATTTATCATGTTATCTAATTGAATATCGTAGTTCAATGTGTTAGTTCATTGGTAAGAGTATGTACGACTTTGTAATCTAAAAGAACGAAATTGAAATCTTCTAGAATGCAGATGTGGAAATAATCGTTAATATCACTTTAATTAATGGTAACTTCAACCATCTTAAAAAAAAAATCAAATGTCGTCGAGGAATCTAAGCCATTGCCTACCCTATAGTTTCAAACTACTCAAGTTTACGGTCCAACTCCTAGCAAAGCAGAGATCACAAAATATGGCTTACTGCTGTAGAGTTCATCTCCAAAAGTCATTACTTCATAATGTTACTCAAATAATATTGAAAAAATAGGCACTAGAAATACATAGTTCCATCAAGAGATAAGTGACTGATGATTGTTTATGGTAAGGTTTATTCTATTCAATCGAAGACAACCTGAAACACGAAGTTAAATATTTTCAATAATCATGTTACTTGTGCGACGTATCAATCGACTTTGTCAAAGACTAATCACTGTCAGAGAATTTGACTGACCACATTTAGTAAGGTCGGTCTCTCCCCCAACTACATTGTTTCATCACAAACTCTGACTGACCACATTTAGTAAGGTCGATCTCTCCCCCAACCACATTGTTTCATCACAAACTCTAACTCGAGGACTTGATTAAAAGATTTAAGTTTAGTTCCACTTGAACCAATATAATGTTGTTTCCCACACTTAAGTACATATTCTTATTGACTTTTCTTTTTCTTTTGTTGATAATAAAAATAGTATTAGAGTTCCAACACATTTGTTTTGTTTGTTATGGCCGTGAAATCGCCCCTCCATTCATATTGATGTCTTCATTTTTATCTCATTCGAAAGAAACAATATACGCCGCTTCATAGTAGTTCTGAGAGTCAGCCGCACCCTCTTCCTCTCGCGGCTTAGGGTTTCCTAGATCCCTAGAGCCGCCGCCTCCACTACGTTGGTAGTGATCCGTCGACATATCAGATGTTGTTCAGCTGCCGCCTCCCTTGTTTCTTCTTCTTCATTCCTTCTAGTTATCTCCTTTTCCTATTCGAAGCTTTTATGTCATGGTGTTGTTGTAGTTAATGTTTGTGCTTGTCATCTCGTTCTTCTAGTTATCTCCCTCAACTCAACCCATGCCTCCCTCCACCGATTTCTCTCCCTTCTCCCTCTACCGGAGTCTCCCTTCTCCCTCCGCCGGATTCTCTCCCTTTCATCTTGTTTTGCTCATCTAAGAGCTGGATCCAGCCGGATCTTCCTCTAGTACACCAGAATCTCCCCCCTTTAGTCACCCCCTGTCGTAAATATTGTTTTTTTTAGTTGTTTGTTTGTTTTACTAGATGTTCTATTTTTTTGCTAGATCTAGCCTTTTCAATTCAATCTGTTGTTGTTTGGCTTCAACTGTTTATCCCTTTGTGTTAAATCTGGATTCGGTTAAAAAGCCACCTGGTTGCTGTTTTGTTTGTGAGCTGGCTTTCCTGCCTAATATCAATTTTTGCAAGCTTCTCATTTTTTGGGAGAGTTGTGGAAGCTTTATGGTGCAGGCTGTCTGTTTTTTTTGAAGATGTGTGGAATCCAAGTTTGATTGTGCAGGTTCAGAGTTAGTTGCTAGTCCAAGGCTTGATTCTAAGGCTTTCACTGTGTGTTGGTGTTGTATCTCCTTGGCTTCCAGTGGTGATTTGCTTTGTTGTTCTTTATTCCGTTTTTCTGTTTAAGAGGTGGTACTGTATTGGGTCTTTGCTGCCCTCTAGTGGATTTTCATTCTTAGCTAAGGCTATGTTACCATGATATGTTAGATATATAAGTCAGGAGCAAATTCATGTGCTTAAAAGATGTATTTGTTAGATTTTGCAATAATTATGTACTTTACCCCAATAGTGGGTAGTTTTTTTACACATGGTGTAATCACTAGCTTGTATGCTATCATTGAATGAAATATCCTCTTTTCGAACAAAAAACAAAAAGGAGAAAAGGAATAATTTCAAGTAACATTTCAAAAATGAAAAGTATTGTAAATCAGCAGAAATTCAAAGAATTACAAGAAGATTTATATTTTATCCACCCTGCCTGCTCTGAAGGGTACATTAGAGCAAATATTCCAGCTTTGCTTGTACATATAGATCCTAATCCTGGTTGATATATATATATAAATTTTGTGTGTACAATTAAAAATATAAATAAATATAGACATGGCAAGAGAACATAAGACTAAATATTATAATCATTACAATGCAGGCCAATCTCCTAATTCAATTGATATAAACCATAGTTGAAATGCATCAAACATGTCACACCTCATAATCCAACTATCTCACAAAAACACTCATCTAATTTCAAAAGTGAAACCAAAATGTCAAATGAGCTTCTTTTCAATTTCATCTAATTTGACAGGTTTGTTTAACATCCACTGCTTAATATTGCAGCCAAGAGTTACAATCACAAACTGAGAGAAACACAGATTCATAATTATTGCTTCAAAAATAAAAGGATACTTCTTAGGAGGTTGCATTGTCAAATATACTATGTGAAGAATTAAAGAAAGAAATAAAATAAGGTGAATTGTTGTTGCGCTTAAATAATCATGAAAGTAGTTACTCTCTTTAAATCTGTGTTGACCAGGTGCATTGAGTACGAGGATAAAGAGAGCGAATAAAGCAAAATATGGAACAATCAAGCCGTCGCGACACATCAGAGGGAACATGGAGAACATGGCAAATTGCATGAACCACTTGAAAATAAAGGGCTCTTCCAAAGCTAGCATGGTTGCTGGAAGAAGCGGCAACAAAATGGACTTCTCATGCACTGTAAAGACATAACAAAAGCAAAGACAATTTCAAATAAGAATTTTTCTTGACAAAATTGTCGGATTTATTCAAGATGAAAGTAATTGAAGAGTAAATCAGTATTTCAGTCCTCAAATTGGAAAGTTCAAGCAACTCGGTCCCTCAAATTTTTGAAATAAATCAGTCCCTTACCTTAAAAAATACGAATCGATTTAGTCGCTATATCAAAATATTTCTTTAGTAAACATCTATCAAAACCAATGAAGTACTAACACGGACACTGACACGTGCCGGACACAAGATATGCCTTTGATGTGAAGTGTCAGTGCTACATAGATCAAAACCACTAAGACCTCAATACTGACTTGAGTAGTCTTTTCGTGCATCAAGGAACCCACCAATTTTAAAATTGTAGTGTTAAATTAGAGAAAATGACTAAATTGACCGGCATTGTTCAATTTGAAGGATTAAATTGCTTTTTCATAAATTTAAGGGAATAAATTGACTGACACTTACAGTTTCAAGGACTAAATAGTGATTTACTCATAAGAAAATTGTACTAACCTTGAAATGAAAACAAGTAAAATGCCAGAGAACAGTTAAGCAGCGCATAAAGGAATCCTTTATTACTTGGAGACTTTATTTGTTGAACCATTGAAGGAAAACATGATATAATTGTTGCAGAGAAACTGAGAAGTTTTAGTGGCCCTGTTGCAAACAATCTCTTCCACTTGAAGATAATTGAAGTGGCACACCAAAAATTGGCCACATAATCCTCAAATAGTCCCCTTTCGAAGGGAGCGAGACGAGAGAGGACCTGTTAGAAGTTTCACATGTAAATAACAAGGGTAAAGATCAAAAAGGAAAGGAAAAAAAAAAAGCATTTTATATTTTGTAAGTTGATGTATCAAATATCAATCAACAAACTGGGTTTGAACTAACATATATTACTTCTATGTCTATATTGGTAATTATATCCCTCTGTTAGACTTAGACCCTGTTTGGATATAAACTTAATTAAACAATTATAGCATGAGGGCGTATAAGTGCTTGTGTATAAACAATTTTATAACAAAAGATAAAATAAAGTTGAACTATTTTCATATAAACTATAGACTGTTTTCCTAAGCTATCCTGGCGAGCATATAGAAATAAGCTGAAAGCAGCTTATGGGGACAGATCATAAGATGTTTCTATAAGCTCCACAAACAGTCTCAAAAGTATTTATGATAGTAGATAAGCTCAAATAAGTCAATCCAAATAGATCCCATTGCTTTCATCTCAAAAGACTGCTTCTGATAGGGCATTCATCGCTCTAGATTCGTAAATTTAGTTGCAAACTTTCAATTTGAAGAAACTAATTATCTATGAATATCAAACTTATCTATGATTAATTTTTAATTAAGACTATCATTAGACGGTAGTCTACATAAGCAGAACTTCTACAAAATACTGAAGCAACATGAGAGTTCAAACTTCGGAAGAAAGGTAACTCAAAGCAAATCAGCAAGCATACCTCATAATAGAGAATGATACTGAAATGCTTTGGCTAATATAAATGTTTTTTTTGAAATGAAATCAAAATTCTTAATTATGTAGTATGTGGTTATAAGTTTTCCATATAGAAATAAAATAAAATAAAAAGGGGGGGGGGGGGGGGGGGGGGGAAAAAACGAA
>Ga0315914_1003694_pt1 | contig 23142 bp, 14 predicted proteins | sample MpolenodulesMG_FD_203920 | JGI IMG/M metagenome (GOLD analysis project Ga0315914, IMG submission 203920) | Medicago polymorpha root nodule microbial communities from Los Angeles, California, United States - elongated nodules | ecosystem: Host-associated > Plants > Roots > Nodule | place: USA...
TAAAGGAAAACAGACATCTATTGAATCATATTTCAATAGAGTGTACTATATTTTTTTTCAGTTTCTATGAATTATTAATTTATGATTTTCTTGGGACCGAAAATTATAAAGGGATCTCCCGAAAAATTATTATCTTATTATTTTATCGAGTTTTTCAATTTTTTACATTGGCCCAAGTCGGGACCGGACAAATTTATTATTTTAGAGAGTTTATTAATTTACCGAGTATTAATTTAAAGAGTTTCTACTGTACTCCGGTTTGGGTGAGGTAAATTAAGAAAATTGATGTTCACACATGTGTTTAAACTAAAACGCACCAGTAAATGACCAAAATACTCCTCGGTAGTTAACTGTCGCCGGTTTCACTATTCCTCGGCAGTTAAGTGCTGTCGGTTTTTTGAAATCCTCGGCAGTTAACTACCGATGCGCTGTTCCATTAGATTATAACAACCAGCTACTCCCCTACTCACTATTTCCCCAACTCACTATTTCTCACTAAGAGGGCTACCACCGGCTAAGCAAAAAAAACCCATCATGTGTCTTGGCTTAATTCCCAATCATTTTATGCTCTTTTTTTCAGGATGGTTGTCCACTACCTCCATCATCTACAGAGTGGAACAATCATAAGGATGAAGAGACATTGACTTGGGAAAATGAGTATTTAGATCAACAAGCTAGGTTCCAAGATATCATGATTATTGAAAAGGGAGAGAAACTGCCACAACCAAAAAAAGAGTCAAACGAAGAAAAACCTATTTTGTGTGACACTCCCGAAAAAGCAAAGCAAGAATTTGAAGTTATTGGGGAAGATGAAGAAGATTCAATTTCACTTGATGCGATATAAGTGAGTTTTTGTCGGTGTTGATCCTTTTTTTTTTGTAGAAATTACACCGACATATTTTTTGGGGTTGATATTGTAACGCCAATTTTTTGTGGCCAATATATAACTAACATTATGTAATTTATATAAATATATGAAAATATGACTTTTATGTGGTGGAACTAGTGCAATACTTTTTTATTCGTTATTAATCTTTACGCATTTCATATACTTTTTTTTATCGGTTATTACGTTTCATTTAATTTCATTCTAATGTATGATTTTTTTCATAAAGCTTTTGTCAAGTCAAACATGTCTGAGGTTGCAAAAATTGAAGGCCGTGTTCGGTACTCCGCTTTTAAAAAGATGATTAAGGTTATGTTAATGCCGACCGACACTCTTGATGATTTGAAGGCACAACTTAACACATATTTTGAGTATCTTGGTGAAAATCAATATACACGTCACTTATTTGCTCAGGTGCCTTGCATGGACCTAGGAGCATATAAAGATGAAGACATGTGGAAAACGGCGATTTATGAGCCTTGGCTTATTCGTGATGATAGCGACATTTCATTTATGTTTAGGCATATGGTTAAAGATAATATATTATATATGTGTTCATTCTATTTGCACATACGTAGAATGTCGATATATATTTTAGGTAACGATATTTAATGTGTTGTTTAATTATGGACACTTTTTAATGTTTTGATGAAATTCAAACATTCATGTAATTTTAACGAAATGTCGGATTGATTTAATTATGGACAACTATAAAAGATAATGTATTCTTCTTGTTTATGACTGAGTATAAATGGTGTATGAGTTGTATTGCCTCTGCAAATGCTCTAGTTGAATTACAGGTAAAAATAGGCCGAAAATGAGTGGTTGAATTATGCATAAGCCACTGTTTGCATAATTGATTTCCTCGGCAGTTAACTGTCGATGGATCCGGCGACACTTAACTGCCGAGGAATATTGAAACAGGTGGCAGTTAACTGTCGAGGGGTATTTTGATCTTTTACTGGTGTGTTTCAGCCTTATTAAGTGTGTGAACAATAAATTTCGTAAATTAACCACACATTACTCTATTGGGTTGGTTTAAACAAACCCACTAATTTCTTGTTTGAGTTGGGTTGGCTAGTGGATTACCTAAATTGTTTAACTTTTCTTTTTGTTATATGAAATGACCAAATAATAAGTCCTCATGTATTTTTGACGCAGTTAAGTGGTTTAAGTTATTAATTAAATTATTATTATCAAATTAAGATGAAACAATTCACGTTCCAATTTTCTATTTTACATCTAATTTATTAAGTTTGAAATGTGGGTCATCTTTTTGAAAGACCACTTACTAGCATCTCCAATAGTCACTTTTTAGAAAATTGTTGTATACACATTTGCTTAAGCTGAAAAACACATGTAAATTACTCAAATGTCCCTCGGCAGTTATCTGCCGAATTATGGAACTGGCTGCAGTTAACTACCGAGGAAAACTTCGGCAGTTAACTGCCAAGGAAACTTCAAACCTGTTTTTTTTTTTTTTTTACAAAAACCATAAATTGTCGTTATTAATATTTATTGATTTTGAATGTTTCAATCATTATTTTGGTACGTTTCAAACAATTGCAGTATTATACTTATGCATATATATCTTAATAAGAATAACATTTAAATCAGTGTATAAATTAAGCATTTGAATACTGTTTTGCACATTACTTAAATAAAAATAAAAATAAAAATAGTTAAAATAATTGTGCACAACGATTTTTTTTAAGGTACAGTATGTTGTTATATTTTCTACATTAAAATAGTTATGCACAACTATTTTTTTTATTTAAGTAATTTGTAAAACAATATTCAAATGCTTAATTTTTACACTCATTGAAATATTTTTTGAGGACTTAAATGCTCTTTATTTTTTTGGTCAAGATTTAAATGATATTCTTATTAAGTTATATATGCATAAGTATAATACTGCAATTGTTTGAAACATACAAAAATAATGATTGAAACAATCAAAATCAATAAATATTAATAATAACAATTTATGGTTTTTGTCAAAAAAAAAAAAGTTTGAAGTTTCCTTGGTAGTTAACTGCCGAAGTTTTCCTTGGTAGTTAACTGCAGCCGGTTCCATAATTCGGCAGTTAACTGCCGAGAGGCATTTGAGTAATTTACATGTGTTTTTCAGCCTAAGCAAATGTGTATACAACAATTTTTCACTTTTTAAATAACACTTTTTAAGTGAAATATTTTGCTCCAATGGTAAAAAATATGCAGCCCACATTTGAATCTAGTTGTCGTGGACGTAGTTGGTGGAAATTATGTACATACTTTTATCGGAAGTGATAAATGAACATCCAAACCCAACAACCACACCGTACATTGATACGATCATGCTATACCAATTTATTTTTTAATCATTTTTTGTTGCCTTGTAATGCGTGCCAGCCTGGTCAAGCTTCACAATAATTCTACGGTGTGGGTAAGTTGTTATATTTTTGGTTGTCAAAACAACGGTGCACTACTTTTATTAGCACTCTATATGACTTGAGACTTTTCTTGACCCTGATGAGTCTCTAAGAGCAAGGTAGCCAAAAACGAGTGTTGGGTTGTAGGATCGTCCGATCCTACGTGCCACGGCCACTCAATCGTGCTCCGATCTTGCTCCGAATCGTTTTTGGTTGATTTTGTGGGCAGATCGAGTTTTTTTTTTGTTGCCAAAAACGCATATAAAACGAGATATAAACAAAGAAGTAGAAAGAGAAAGAGAAAAGTCATGAGAAATGAAGATGAAATCAAGGATTGTGGTTGTTGTTAGTGTCAGATCCGAAACCCTCATGTTTCTTGTGTTGCTGGAAGAAGAAGACTGTCAAGCTAGGTTAAAGTTGTAGAAACTTATTTGGGTCATAAGGGCTAAGGCCCAATACTAAATGTTTTCCTTTTATAAAACACTTTACTCTCTTTACTCTTTTACTAATACACACCTGTCTTTCAAAAAGAAAAATAGTACTGGTACTCTTATTCTCTTAACAAAATAAAATAATAATAATATCTAGCTCTTTTAACAATTCACGTGACCTTACTCTTAAATGCACATGACAAGATTTTATAAATAATAAATTATAAATAATAATACTTTGCCTTTTATTCAAAAAAATACCTTACCTTTTATTTAGAAAAAATGTATTACTACTAGTAGATAATGGTATCAAAAAATGATAAAATACTATTAATTAATTTAGTTTAATGTTGTAATTTATATGTTATTTTGTTTTTGTATTATAATTTTTATGTTTTTGTGTGTGTATATGTGAAGTTACAACTTTGCCCTTGAGTAGGTTCTTACGAACTGTGTTACGTTCCTCAACTTTACGTTCCTTCACCAGCCAAACGAACCTACGGAGAAACTCGTTCCTGACTACATTGTGTCTGAGAGTCAATTCATCTAAGCTTCTTTTTTGTATATAAAAAAAACGAAAAATTCTAAAAACAGAAAAGAAATTAGAGTCTGTTTTTACAATGTCATACAAATTAAGTATTCAAGTAGCTAAGTCCACATAATGAAAATTGTTGACAAAAGGGACTCTAGAAAAGTAAAAAATACATAGAATTTGAAGTTGATTTACATGCACTACATGTAATATAATTATAACCATGTATTAAGTTCTTAAGCAACACTGAAAGAATTTGCTGTACTCTCCACAAATCTTCTTGCTCCTTTAAACCACCTCTTGTCTCCAGCTTGAGCTTTGCAAATGTATAATTTACCATCTTTCACAGTTGCTCTAATTATCTGATGCTTGCCACCTTCATCTCCATCAGCAGTTCTTGTCAACACAGACAAAACATAGTACTTTTTCCCATCAATCACTGGCATTGAAGTTTCAAGGATGTTTGCTGTAGCGACAGCATTCGGATCAAAACCACCCTGAGGATTTGAAGTTCATACTCAGTTAGGATATAAGCAATAGTTTTGATATTTTGACATGAAAATTTGACAACACTTTAGATCGTTAGCGCAGCTCAAATATATAGTTAATTATGTACGGTTAATGAATGCGTTGCAACTCATTAACCATCTACTAAATGTGATTAACCACATATTTGAACTGTGTTACCAACTAAATTGTTGTCGAAATTTGTTGTCAAAATGTCATTTTTGTATCAGCAATGATTTTAGCTGTATTTGTACTTAGTTGTCACTCGCTTACCTCAGATAGTGTTTCGCCGAAGAAGGCCTGTTTTCCTAGTAAATAATTCACCTGCAAAGTGGAAAAATCAAGTCTTGATCTTGAATTTCAACCACCAAATAGCAAGAGTTGTTATTGTCTTAAAAATTCATAGACATTATTCTTCATAAATGGTGAGAGTTTGGTAAATAAAAAATTTACATAAAAAATACAAATCAGTGCCTGAAGTTTGGGTCAATATGAGATATAGTCCTTGACATTTGTAAAAGTTGGATTGTTTGGTTCAAGAAAACAATTTTTAATGACTTATAATACAAAACTGTCGCTTTGTTTTCATTTCGTTTACTGTTTCCAAAGATTTGTCGCATTATTTTCATTTTGCTTTCTGTTTCCAAAGATTTGTACCAGAAAGGGTGAAAACAATATGCCGGTCTTGTAGTTAAAAGTGAAAACACAATAAAAATAGAAATTGTTGTCTCAAATCATTCTATTTTGTTCTCTAATGTTTATAAAATGCATAAAATAACATTTCTAAACTTCAGGTAGTAAATTGCACATGACTTGAGGTTCCATATACGAATTTGCACTTTTCTCTATTTCAGAAAACAAGCACCAGTAATCTATCACAAAAAAAAGGCACTAGCACTAGTACTAGCAAGTGTTTACCTGAGAGAGGAATTCCTCAGGTGAACCATAATCAGTGATGGCTTTCTTATCAGTTGGAGTCACAGTAACAACAACATTGCTGGTCGAATCAAAGTTGTCCTCATATCTAAGAACCTGACCTGTGTATTCCACCTCTTTGCTAGGGTTCCACTTTGAGGGAACTGATAATTTGAATCCATCTCCGTCATATGGTAGGAAGTCTGTGTTTGTCTTTGGTTTTCCAAACACATTGGCTGCAAGGGAAGCAATCCTTTTGCTTATAAGCAAAAAGCAGATATTATGTATTATGTTTCTTGGTCTAACAGTGTATAAAACATGAAAGTGTTCTTCAGTTAATTCTAATTCTATTCTAGTTAAAGAAGTGATCTTTCCAATATAAAAATAACAATCAAGCATATGAATGTTGCATTTCAACGCTAGAGACTATGAGCATGTATATTATCAGTCAGTATAGCTTATATTATAACTTAGCAAAATGGTATTCTAACACACGGATTTGAAATCAAATTTGACAATAAATTAGATGGTTAACACAATTCAAATATGTGGTTAGCGCAGTTCAAAACGAGATGTTGTGTTAGATGGTAAATGCAATTCAAATAGTGTTATCATTATCAGATTATCCTTCGCTTCAATTAATTTTAATTTTATTCTCATGAAACAAGTTCTCGTAGAAAATCAACTAAAAAGAAACGATAATTTGGAGAAAGCAGCCAACTTTTATTTTACGTCAAGAAAATTAAATTTGATGAGCTATCATTCTTAATCAGTTTGTAATAAATTATTTTTGTTTATACATGAGTTTGGAGGGAGTATATGGTTTCCTAAGATATGACAGTGATTTTTCCAACATAAAATTAACAATCAAGCAAATGAATGTTACATTTCAAAGCCAGAGACTATGATGAGATTTTATAATATCACTTTTATATAACATAACACATGAATTTCCAAATTGGTACTTGATATTGTATGGCTGAATCACTCAAGTTCCTTACTTAATCCACGTTCTAAAATGATCTTTAAAATTGCACAATTTTAATCAAATTTGTCCTTAGGTTTTGTAGAAACTAGAATGAAATTAAGTTGGTCATATCAGATATGACTTTGAAAGTTGAAACTAAGTTCGTCCTGCCTTATATACGATCTTGGATTGTTAGGTATGTATTTAAAAACAAATTCAAACAAATCGACGTGATTAACATTTGAAATTTCATGGATCATATTGGAATATTGATAAGTTGAGGATTAGGTTGATACAGCTCTATAATTTCATTTTCAACTAACAATTTAAGTATTTTTACTTCATAACACATGTTATTATTACTCACATAAATAAGTTTAACAATATAATTTGGTTATGAAAAAGAGAGAGAAAGTAAAATACCAGATTGACCATAGGCTGCATCAGCAGGTGAAACTTTGGAACCAACAACAGCACCACCAATAAGCACAGTGAGAGCTAACCTGCGAGAGACTATGATGTTGTTGCCATGATCCTCTTGTATTGCTTGCTTCTGAGCCTTACAAACCAAAAACTGCTTTGCCTTGGTGCTTACGTTTTCTACTTGGCGTTGTGATGAAAATCTAGTACTTGTAGTAGGGGTAATAAGTACAAGGTGGGACAAGAAACATTGAGTTGAAGAAGCCATTGAATTTGAGCAGCTAGCTAACTATACCCTCACTCTTCTTGTTTGTTCTGTATGTTAATCAAAACTATATGGTAGCTAGTAATTAATTTAAGACAAGTTGTGGAGTTGGAATTTAGTAGTTTAGAATGTTCGAGTATGTTACACAATGTTTTGTTTTGTTGTGTGACAATGAGATTGTGATTTGGTTTTTGGATGTTTGTATTGGAAAGTGGATGGTTGGATAAGGTAGGAAGGCATGTGATTGGTGCCACGTTTTTCATTTTAACAGTAAAATGATACTAGGATACATGAACATTAAGAGGACATTTTCATTGCTTCATTTATTCATTCGGTCATGCTAACCGGTGCCTCCGGACGCTGGTTAAGCATACAAAAAAAGGAATTTATTACTATAAAAGAAAACTTTGTTGACTTATTTATGGATTAATTACACAGTTTTCAATGCAATAATTACTATATAATTTCTCTTTTTAGTATCCTTAACCAGTGCCCAGGGCACCGGTTAACATTTCCCATATAAATTAAGTCTATTTTGTCAAAATAAATAAATAAATAAATAAAGTCTACGATAAACGTGGGTCTAACCTTTTAATACGTACATGCCACCATCATCGAAAAATTTGAAAAATAACTATCTCTTGGTGGTTCAGTTTTTTTTTTTTTTTATTATACAAATTTCTCCTTAATAATCTAAACTTATTTTTATATTTAAATTGAAAAATCATAAATTGGATTAAACTAAAGTAACATTTAGGATAAATATACAACAAAATACAAAAGAAAAAAAAATGGATTGACGATTTAGTGTTCGTCTTTCTGTTAGTAAAGATAAACACATGAACTAATACACCCTTATTTTAATTTGAGTAATCATATTTATACAACAATAAATTCGTAATAATTTTTGGAACAATTTTTTTTCCTTTGAATATAAACAATATAGAGATCGAGACGAGAAAGAACAAGAACGCAATCTCATTTCTTTTAATTTTAGTTAACTTTGCAGTAATCCTACGATGATTAACCTTGTACATGTCATGTGTTATGATCTGAAATTTATGGTAATTTCAATGACATTTTTTTTTCAGGGAAATGCGATTTGGTGTGAGAGAAAAATTCATCGGAATTGAGCGAATGACTTAACAGGTTCAAAATATTCAGCTCTATCACCTTGACCCCGCAAAACATTAACTTTTTATTTTTAAGCAAACCCACAAAACATTAACTAATATAAGTAACTACTACTACTCCCTCTCACCTTATAGTATAAGCCCCCTTATATTATTCACATTTCTTACGATTTTTATTTTTATTTTTTAGCAATTTTTTTTAAAAAAAATTATTAATGTAATTAATGTGTTTGTGTGTTAATATTATCAAATTGTTCTTTGTTTGTATGTGTATTAAATTTGTCTTTTCGTGTTTCAAGACAAGTTAGTAGTACTTAATTAAGGGTATATTTAGTAAAATAATAAAAAATGTATCTAGTAAATTGAAAATGAGTTTATATTTAGGGATAATTTTTTAGTTAAATGTGTGTTTATATATAGAGACGAAGGGAGTAATTTGTATGCATACAATTATTTTACACATCATTTGATGCATGTATAAAATTATTTTACACATGCGCAAAAAAATATGATTTACGTGTAAAATAAATATACACCGACACAATATAAAATGTGATAATTTTTTTTTTTTTAATAAAGTGATAATTAATTTGTTGATTAATAAAGCAAATAATAGATACACTTGAACTTGTGTATGTTCCATAGAAGTATATACTTTTTTCGGTCACATTTATAAACAACTTTTACTTTTTCAAATTCATTAAATAATCGATGTATCTGAAAAGCAAACATTGCTTATAAGTGTGACTAGAGAGAATATATAGGTGCATTTCTATTTGCCTAAGGTTAAGGTGGGATTACTATTTTGACCATTCTCATTTTATTTTATTTTTTTAAAAAAAATTACTTTGTAATTAAGCATGGCTTTTTCTTTAAAAAAATTGGTTTTTTTTAGGAAGGATGAAAATAAAATTGGTGTTTTTCTAAGGAAGTATGGTTTTAGCACAGTTCTTTTTTTTAGGATAATTTCAATGATATTAAATGTACGCCGTTTTTTTTTTTTTTTGTAGTGGCTGGGGTTTGAACACCAGACCTTGCATATTTTATGCATTGTCTCAACCAACTGAGCTAGGCTCACGAGGACAAATGTACGCGGTTAATGCAATTATTTATGTTTTGAATTAAATTAAATATAGGTTTTATTTATTTTTAATTTTCCGAATCCTCTAAAAAAAATATTTTAAATTTGTCGATCATGAAAGAAGAAACAGGCCTTACTTTGTATATAGGATATAAGATCAAAATGTCCCTTTTAAATTCATTAATTAAAGTTTTTTTTTTATCAATTTTTTAATTCAATTTTAAACTGGGTTAAATAAATTTTTCGTTGTTAAAAAATTATCAAATTTTATTTTTCGTCCCCTTAAAAACAAGTGAGTAGTGACACTGTTTTGCCTCTATAAAAAAGTTATGGATGCAGTTTTAATCCTTGTTGATTTTCAGCATTTTCAAAATTATTTAATTATCCCTAAACTTTTCATTTATTGAATAATTTCGCTCAAACATGTTTAAACATTATAATTTTTTTTTTGAAAAATTTAGATCTTTTTAACATGTGATGATTTATATTTGAATATTTAAAATTTCAAAGATTAAAGAAAAGTAAAAAAAAATCTCGATCTAAAAATCAAATTATTAACTCCTTATTTTTGAAGAAACTTTTTATAATGTTTTAAACATGTCTAAAAAAACATTTAAAAATACACATTTTTTTTTGTAAGGACGAAGAATGTGTCTTTTTTTTTTTTTTTGAGGCAAAACACAAAATTTGATAATTTTTAAGAGATGAAAAAACTTATTTAAAATGTAGAGAGTAGAGACTATTTCCAAAGAAAAATACATAAACTAAAATGTCTTTTCTCTGTTATTTTATTGTTGTTTTGAATTACATCTTTTACACATAAGTGTTAGGTCAGGAACACTCAACAACCTACTCAATAAATACACACGTAAACAATAATTTCTGTACTAATATGGAACATATTAATTTCTGTACTAAAAGCTGTTTTTTTCTATAAAAAATTGTGTTTCTATGCAACGAAAAAGGGATATTTAATATTTAGTTAGAGTTGTTTGAGTTGAGGTTTATATCGATTTTACGACTTAAAATTTATATGATCTAAAGATAAAATTATACACGGTTCAGTTTAGTTTTTGGTGATTAAATTAAAAACCTCAATCGGGTCCCATTTAATTTAACCGGGATCATATCTCAAAAAAAATGTGAAATAGTAAAAAAGATGAAATTAAATTAAAAAGTTGTATACAAAATTAAAACCCAACAAATAATAAATTAATGCATTATCATACTTATCAAATACATTAATATACATTAATACCTTTCCCAATTGAGGAAAGACATTAATATTTAATAAAATTCATTTTGAGGTAAAAAAAGTAGTTATTTTTCCTATAAAAAAGTACTCTGCCACACTCTTTTCTAAATTATCTTAGCTTCTTCATTGCTGTTTGGCTTCTACTTCCCTCTGCTCTCATTCTGGTTTGATCCTCAAACCCATTTTTTCATCAATTTCATTCCATTTCCTTTTATCCTTTTCAATCTATTCATGTTTTTTACTTTATGTACTGTCTCATTTTGTTCATGTCTTCAATTATTGTTATTGAATTATATGAAATACTGTTCAGTTAGGCTTATAAATGTGGTTGTGAGAAGGGAATTGACTATGATTTTTTGTTTTGTTTATTGATCCATGTCATTATATCATTTATATGTATAATGCACTTCCTTTAAGCCTCTGAATTGAGAATTTTGTGGTGACCCTTTTGCTTTTCTGCTTTCAAAATCCAATTTTTTTATAAAAAAATATTATCTTTTTGTAGTTGTGATCCTTGTTCTTCAACTTTGCTTTTAGACTAGAGAATTAGAGATCATATTTTATTTTATTTTTGACTTTTTGACTTTTAGGTGTTTTGTGATTTCTTAAAGTCTAGAAATAAATGTAATGACATGGGATGTTTGACCTGCCAAAGTGTTTTTCCATGGTTGAATTTGCTTTCCATTATCTTTTTAGCACAAATGAAAAGCAAATGGGAACCTATGAAGCAGAGACACTCCTTGGATTAGGCGTGTCCTGGTGTCTAACATGCGTCCGTGTCCGACACCGACACATCATTACATTGAATTATGTCAATTTTTCAAATCATTATCGGAGTTGACGTGTCTGTGTCTATACTCGTGCTTCATAGATGAGAACACGGTTTGAATAGCATTTGTGTCTGTGATCCTTGAAATTGCAGAAAATCGTGGTCAAATATAGTCAATGCAGCCTTGATGTTGCGGCCGCAATTGCGGTTGCAGATCGTTTTTTAAAACCTTGAGTGGGAATGCTGTCTTGAATTTTTTGGTTTGTGAAAGGGACACCGTATATAACATGAAAGAATTAGTGTCATGAAAGTAAAGTTTTAACTTTTAATGTCAATTAAGCATGTAGATTTGTTTAAGTTTCTGCACAGTCCAGTCAAGTGCAGGAATCTGGGGCTCACCCATTGCTTTTATTCTCTCTTATCATAAAGACCAGCCTGTGGTATGTGACTGTGTTGACTTAATCATAATGGACCGAGCTTTGCTAAAAGTTACACTTTAATTTTACTTCTACTATTGAGCTGTCATTTGAACTTTGAAGACATTTTTTGTGAAACCAATTACAAAAGTCACAAGTAATCATGTTTAAGTTTGATGTCTCTTTAGTTCAAGTGAGTTTATTATGAATAAGTCAACAATTGAAAGCCTTATAGGCTCTAGTTGAGGGTATCATTGAGAAATATATACCATTATGTAATTCAGATGATACTTTTGTCACTTCATGTTTGTTGATTTTTTCCTGATTAGTGATTGATGTTTGCAACGGTGTTAGGCATGATGGTAACATTACATACAATGCATATGATGTTCTTTTTATTGTTAGATTTTACAGAAACAATGTCTGAGAATTTTACCGCTGAAAAGCTTCTGAACACCCTCGTGGAAACACTTGGCGAGAGGCAAAAATCTGGTTCATTCCATGTAGAAGTGAAGGCAAACTCAATGACCTCCCAGTTCAATAAACTGTTTGGACGCGAGAAACCTGTGCACCATATTTTAGGTGGTGGAAAATGTACGTCAATGACAATTCTAGTGAATTTCCTGTAAAATCTATCATATTGGCTTCAGCTTTTAAATCTCTTTTCTTTTTTATACTTTGAATGACATAGCTGCTGATGTCATGTTATGGAGGGACAAGAAGATCTCTGCGGCCGTTTTAACCGCTGCAACAACAATATGGCTCCTTTTTGAATGGCTTAATTATAATTTCCTATCACTTCTATGCCTAGCTCTTGTTCTTGTCATGTCTGTACAGTTTCTCTGGACAAATGCTTCCGGCGTGTTTAGCAGGTTATTCAATCATCCTTGAATTTCTTCTTCTGTTGCCTATTTTATTTTTATCTAAATGTATGGTACTACTTTACAGCTTTAATAATGTTTTTTTTCTTCTTTCCGTAGTGACAGGAGGCCATCAAAAGCTCCTCGTTTGGTTCTCCCAAAAGATTTCTTTGTTAATATTGCAACTGCGGTTGGTGCTGAGGTTAACCGTGGTTTAAGGTTTCTTCAAAATGTTTCATGTGGAGGGAACTTGAAGCAATTTGTTATTGTATGTTTACTCTGATGTTTTCTTGCCTTTGTTTTGTCATTTATAATCCATATATTTTCTTAAAACATACTACCTCCGCCCCCAAATATAGGACCCTCTTGAGATTTTTCATTGTCCTTTTTTAAAAGACCCCTTTCAAATTTTCAACTACATTAATTATTTCTATGCCAACATATCTCTAATTATGTTGTATCTTGTTCTGCTACTTGCAATGATGGAAACATAAAGTAAAACAATTTCAATTGTCAACAAATTTAATACTTCTACCAATTTTTTTAATTCATGTGTTTTAGGCAATATGATTCTATATTTAGAGACAGAGGTGGTAGTTTTTTAAGTTGAAAAACAAAAACATAGACGGAATTTGTGATAATGCTTAAAATATCTGCAGGTTGTAGTATGCTTGTGGGCTGGTGCTGTGATTGGGAACTGGTTCAATTTTTTTACTGTCGTGTATATCGGTGAGAGGTTTTCCTCCTTTTCTGTTGATACAATGTGTTGTCCATGATGTTTTCTCTAATTATTAAGTTGGTTCAAGTTTGCAAAGTATATTTTACACTTCAACTATCCTAAAAATATTATCCCTAAACAAGTAAATAGTTGAAACTGTGAAAGTAGTATTTCATCGGTATGAAAAATGAATGAAAAACCGAACAAAGAGAAAATTCTTGAGAGAAAGTGGTTGAAGAATGTTTCAGAATTATGAAATTAGTAATCCAATTAACTGAGTTTGCTGAAATATACATTTATCTCTGTGTGTGGTATAACACTATAACATAATACACTCACCTTGTTAAGTGTTTCGTGGTAATACAGCTTGATTGCCAAAACTTTGTTATGTTATGGTTGATGTTTTTTGTTCATACTTGATTGCTAATACTGTATTATGTTATGTCCTAAGGTTTTGTTGCTGCACATACACTCCCGGTTCTCTACGAAAGGTATGACTATCAGATTGATAACTTCGTGTACAAGGTACTTGATCAGATGCAAAACCAGTATAGGAAGGTGGATTCTGGTTTGCTTAGCAAAATCCCCAAAGGAAAGAAGCTTGAATAGATTCATGTTTATGTAAATGGTTTGATTTTTAGTATCTCTTTCTCACTTGTGATGAAATTGGGACACAGCTGTGTTTGTTGCTTTTACTTTGGTTATAATAATAATTTCTTTTTCTATGTTGGAGTCTTCAAAATTTATGTTATGTCCTTATTTGAGTTAGGAAGGAGGCTTCATTGTTGACTCTTGCAATTGCAATTCTGTGAAGGCATTTACAAAGCACATATATATCTAACGGTTAAAATTTTAAAATGATTGTACACCCTAGACCATCTATAATGGTGATCTTTGGTAGAAACCAGCATTATTTCCTTACATCCAATGTTTTGAAATGAATTAAAATGTCTGAAAATTGGGGATCAAAATTGCTAATTTGAAAATCGGGGGACAAAAATCCATAAATTGAACAAAAGGGGACCAAAGCTGCAATTAAACCTCTATTAAACGCACAATGTAATTTGAAATGAAAAAAAAGTTTGGGTTTATAATTAAAAACAAAAATCTGTAAGACATTTTCTTAAAAAGAAAATTAACAGTTGATTTCAAATCATTTTCCACATGTCTAGGGTCAATCCAACATATTTTGTGATATATACTTCATCTCATTTAAGTATAAGTAACAAAATCCACTTAGGTTGGTTTGGTGGCGTTGACTTGAGACTTTGGAGAGTGCCCCCTCTTTATAGAAGCGACGTATAGAAACAGGGTAGATCTGACGTTGTGACATCAAGAGCCATGGTCCACGGAGAAAAATCCATGAAGACGGACAATTCTTTCAAATGGTAACTTATGATATGAGTCGGTGTAGAGAAATGATATGGGTCGGTGTAGAGAAATGGAGAAATCTTTTTTCTTCTTCTGCATCAAGTGTCTCCTTACAATCAAGATGATTTCTAAATAAACAGATGTCTAGTACATTCTAAGCACCAATGATAGGTTTAAATCCTTTGAACGTGTTTACCATGTTGTGTAGTAGTATTTGATATCTAAATTCAACGGAAAATTCTATGGTGAAGTCATGAAAATGACTTTTTTAGTAAAGTTAACACTATAACATCAAAAATGTAATGAGTAACACCCCACTGTTTGTACAATGACATCAAAAGTTCAGTCCTCATAGTATCATCAGATTAATAAGACTACACTTAATCTAATTTTATCATACCTTGTTATAAGCGTAACACCCTACAAAGTGTAACACTTAAGACTATCACATAATATCATCAACTATGTTTGCATGTTAAAGATTCCAACGATAAAATAGTATATGTAAGTCCAAGATGTTGCAAGCATTACTAGATGAATTACCATTGATCATTAATCAATAATCAACAATTTAAAAATGAATCAAACATTAAGATCAAAATTAACTTTTTTAAAAAAGTCAGTTTCCTAACTGCACCGTAGAAACTCCCAAATTCAACTCCTCCAACATACCTTAGTGCATCATCCACCTTATCAAATTTATGTAAGAATAATTTCAATTAATTTAAAATTATGATGACTCAAGGACGTGAATGATCATATGATATGACATAATCATTTATGTGAAAGAATGTAAGGATTCATGTGAAAGGATGCACCTATTTTGCATCCATTTTTATTTTTATAAATACCCGTGACTTGATGAAAATTACTAACTTCAATAGTTTTGTCTCTTCCATGAAGTTTTTCTATCATATAACCATCAAGAAAGAGTTTCAGGAAAAAAAAAATTATCTGTATCTTTATAGCTTAAAAAATTGGCTAATTTTTTTTTTTTTTACAAACTTTTTTTTGGCTAATATCTAAATACAACATCTTCTGCCCGGTGGCCGTTAACTATTTAAATCTCCTTATATACTTGATGCAAAATATTTGATTGATAATTCCAACTTACACGTGAATTGTGATTTGGTCTTTATAAGGTGGATGCTACTTGACTACCTACCCATAACAATCAAACATGGCACTAAAAAGGTATTATATCCTCAAGATTGCATTCGTTGCAGTAATTACGGTAAAAATGTTCTTAAAAGAAATAAAGAGGGTTTTTTAAACACATAATGTAACTTTTTTTTTTGTTATAAAAGAAATAAATATATTAATGTTATTTTTTAAACCGATTATGTAAAATATTGAGATAAAAATATTGAACAAATAAACTGATTTACATGTCAGTGGTTCAACATCACAAATATAGAACTCAAAAACCAAATTAATTGTGGGAACATACTTAAATTCAAGCTAACGTAATTACTAATTATAACAATAATGTAAAAAGTTCAGGGTAGGATTTCTTACTCAACTTATAACGACAATGTTCCATTCCACCCCCATTCCGTCCAAAATGTGAATAAGTAGCGAAAATGGAATGAAATAAAGCAGTACAAGATACTTGTCATAAAAAAGTAAATACAAAACTTTTAAATTCACTAAAAATAGGCAATGGTTTCCTTCACCTTTTGTCTTCAATTCAATGCATTATAATCACGCAGTTAAAGAACAAAATAAGTCATTGCTATGATGCTGCTGCTTCTCATACTGCTGCTTTAAGCCTTTTGAAAAACGCTCGTAGTACTCTATTTGCTGCTCCAAAAACCAGAATAAATTTCGATATAAATTTCTAAAACTAATTTATCAGCAAAAAGGTATCAGATTTCATGCATGAAAGAAATTTAGAAGAACGATCCGTACCATTTTCGTCACAGAGGGAGAGACTTTACTTAGTGCTACCTCAAAATGACATGTCTTGATGGTGCCACTAGTTTTCTCCGTTGAGGTCCGCTTCTCAATGAGAGCAGCCAACCCTACTTCTTCCATCTTGAATGGACAAGAAAAATCAGCAAATCCACCAAAATCACTTCCTATAATCCTACCCCTATGATATTGACACCTCTAGTAGAGTCGACACAAACTAAAATAAACAGAGTAGAAACATACAAATGCGGCAAGATCTGCGCCACTAAAGTTTTCACAAGCTTCCATTCTTGCAATGACACTCAAATCCACGCTGGCATCAATACGCCTACCCTTTGCAAGAGTTTTCAATATTTTAACACGGTCGTCTGGGCTTGGAAGAGAAACATAAAGAAGTTTACCAAATCTACCATGTCGTAAGAGAGCAGGATCCATCGCCTCAGGCCTGCAAAACGAGAAATTGATTGAATGCACAACATGACTCCTGCAGGGGGGGAGAGCAGAAATCCAAAGATAATTGTTCTGGATGGGGCATAAGGCCCACTTCGGACGGCCCAATAAGGCCAAGGTCCGTGATATACAGAAAGAAGCATCGTGAAAGTGCACGTAAAGCCATGTGCATATTACCACACATGAGTGCGCCAAAATCATATATAGCTGCCATGATCATCTCTAGCGGCTTCCAGAATTCACGCGCCGCGAATACAAAGGCAGTTATCTCCCTCCTCGGTTATATAAGCGTCACTCAGTGCCACGTTCAAGGTACACTTTCATTCACCCAATTTTCGCACATAATCCACATCTTTCATATACTAACTTGAGTGTTGGAGTGCTAACATGCATGAAGACATCATTCTCCTCCAACGACAAAGACGCGAAGAGAATTCTCTAGAGCGACATTATTCTCACAACATACGATGTCCGTTCATCAAGAGGATGACTGATTTTCTTATACCACATGCGTCGTGAGAATTAATTAATTTTTTTTTGGTGTAAATTGAGGGGGTGTCCATGACATAAGCTTGGTTTGCATAAAAAAATTAAAAGATATTAAAGTCAAAGTAGAGATGATTTTTAGGTATGAATGTAACATTTTATAGGTATGAATGATAGTCAAACCACTGTCACTAGGCTGCAATATGTTACAACCACTTATTGAACAATTAATAACTAGTGCAAATCCCACAGCCAGGGGTAGTGGTCAATGTAATTGGATCCTGTTATGGACATTCGTAAACACACAACAAGCATTAAGAATAAAGATGTATTCAACATATTACATGATTCAAACAGTCTACACATAAGATCCTCTACTTAACCTGCCTCTAGTTAACCTAATAAAAGAGAAATGCGATTGTTCTCCACAACCCTAACTTTTTTTTCTCTTTAACCCAAATCTATTTCCATGATTTTTCTAAACAAATATGTTCCTTCTTTCTTTACTCTTTGGCCCACACACATCATAAGTCATAATCCACAATTTCAGTCATAGCTTTAAAACCGTACCGCATGATTGAACTATGTTGAAACATTTCTTGAACATTTGAAATTCTTGTTGCTTTTGTTGAACACTTGGAATTATCGCTGCGAAAATTCAACCTTTTAGACACAAAAATATAAATTTTGTTAGACAAAAATTAGACTTAATCGTGGACCAGATCACACTTTTTAAGACGCGTCGTGACTCTGCCTTAATGGTGCAGCGATTCTTTCCAACCTTGTCGTCCCCAAGATAAAACATCACTCTAATGTTATGGGTACTCTCTGTACTACGAGAACCCACCAAACCAACACCCCACAATAATACCTACACTCCTCGGTCACTACACAAGAAAATATTTTTTTTTCTTTTTTTTTCTTTTTCTTTTATGGTTCTCATCTCGAGTAGTGTTATTTGAACTAGGGTTGAGCATGACATCTGAACCTGCCCGAAAACTGATGCATCTGAATAAACTGCGGTTCATGCGGGTCGGGTTAATACGGGCTTCAGGTGAAGAAAAAGGGAAAATTCGGTCCATATGAGTTTGTACGGTCGGGCTCGGATTTTTCAAATCCAAAACCGCTATACCCGTAACCGACTGCACAAGTGGAATACTTTGTATAATAATCAAGTGTTATGCTATACTACAGCCATACAGTTCCTTATCTAATCAATACATGTACATATTTTCTTAAGACCACAAAACACACTGCCATATGCCCATAAAGCTTTTACAAGCTACATGTTTTAACCTTACATCTACACGTTAACCATCTCAAATGAAAAAGACATTTTAAATTTTTTAAAATATTTGGCACTTGGCAGACATATGTTTAAGCTACTAGCAGTTGTGGTGTGTATGTGTACCATGAACTAATGAAGATACATAAAAATGTCTACAAAAGCATTAATAATTGAATATTATTTAAAAGCATTGTCCAATCCTACCCTGTTTTGCAACTGACTTTAATACCTTGAGACTCACAATTCACATTCACAGAACAAAAATTAACTACTCCAATATTTAATTTAATAAATATGTTGTAGAATTTGTGTTTTCTTCTCAGTTCATACTTTCATTCTTCTTCCTCATGTTCTTGGCAATGGTTATTTCCCCCTTCAGTTTCACCCAATTCAACATCATCTCCTCTCCAAATTCATCCCGCCTCTTCTTCTCTCTATGGCCAATCTCCAAAAACTGATGTCATGTAACAATAATTAGAAAACTAAAGTCATGGTGGTGCAGTTTTCACCAACAAAAATCGTTTCACTATCTGAAAGAAGTCATGGACAACATATTTGATTTGTATAACCGATTCAACCCACCCGTTGAACCTGTCACCCGTCGTACCCGTCACCCGTTGTAACCGTACTCTCTCACGGTTGGAGATGGTTTTGTTTTTTGTGTCATCGGTTTTAAGCACATCGGATTCTCGGGCCCGAACCCGACCGATGCTCAACCCTAATTTGAACAACCAAATGAGAAAATTTATGTGACAACTTCTTTTTTCTCTTTTTTCATTGATAAAAAACAATGGAGAGAGAAAAATGATGAGAGAAAATAAGAGTATAATGTGAGTATGAGAGAGAAAGTTGTCAAAAAATTGTCAGAAAGTAATTGTAAAAATATCATTTCTCTTCTCAAAATAAAACTATCTCCCTTCTTTCAACAAAAAAATAAAACTATCTCCCTTCTTGGGCATGTACCACGATACCTTATATATATACACACAATTTGTTTTAGGCATAAATTTTCATTTAAGAAAACATTATTGTCATTTTTTTTGGACAAATCACATTATTGTACTTGTGAGCATACGTTGGTGATACAACAAACATCCATTGAACAAGAAAGTCACTCACATAAACCTAATGATCTAATTATATTAAAAGAATAATAATCACTTTAGTATCTGAATATGTAAAGAGCAGTTACAATGGTCCGTCAATGTATCAAAATGTCAAAATAGCCTCTTACTGTGTATTTTTTTTAGTTAAAATAGTCTCTAACGCTAAAATAATCCTTCAATACGCACAATAATTCTTTTCGTATATGGGCTGAAATGACAATAAATAAGTACTTATAAAGATTGATATGACAATAAGTAAGTATATTAAATGACTGATATAACAATATTATTGAATTATTTTAATTTCAGAAACTATTTTGAATAACGAAGTGCAAAATCAATAACTATTTTAAAGTTTTGTTACATTGAGGAATTATTGTTGTTCCTCTCATATTATTATATAAAGATGTGTCATTAAAACATAATGTTATGGGTATTAATATAAACCAACGGTACAATTGTAAGTGAGTATGATTTTGACAATTAATAACTAGTAAATAATATATATTTTATATTATTTTTTTTGAAGAAATATATTTCATATTAAAACACATATATACCAACGTAATAAAAACATATATACCTATGTTATTTTTATTTTTTTATAAAATCACCAACTTATTAGATGTTCTTATAACAAAGAACGAAAAGAGTATACAATATCAAAAGAGAATATTTATTTGTTACACGTTTTTTTTAATGGCAAATATCTATGTAAATGTTTCAATCAGTGGTAAGTTTGTTTTCTGATTAAACGCATGACATGGGTTTGAGCCTCCCAATAATGATTTTTTTTCTCTTCAAGTATTACATTCAACCTCTTAAGGTAGCGACTTTACGTACCACATTTTTTTCCACTACTCATTGATTTGGTACCCATTTTACCGTCGAAAAGTTTGCTCCTACAAAAAATTCAGGTATAGCAAAAAAAGCAATCAGGTGTCAAAAGTTATCCTCATTTTCTAATTGTGTGCATAGTGTTCTTTGACAACATGCCTCTATTTTTGGACCTAAAGTGTCCTTTATGATAGACAAAATGATTGGTAATTGTTACACAGAGACTTTAGTTTTGTTCAAATTAAATCGTAACTTCCGATCACATAAAATTTATTGAGAGATATAATTCGACATACCTTTTTTTTTTAATTAAGTTGTATTTTTTGATCGACTTATTTCAGAGGTTAAGTAATTCACATGACTCGTAGAACAATTGTCTTATTGATAAGGTTGTACCTGCACATGTGCAGAAGTAAACACAATCTCATTTGCACATACACATTCTAAGTTTCTATGATTAATCTTTGTAGGAGAGGTCAGTTAGAGTCCACAAAAACTAGAAACTTAAGTTTTTTTTTTTTTTTTTAAAGGTGAAACTTGAGCTATATAATAATGGAATATATGTACCCAAGTCCCAAGTTTCATATACCTATTTGAAATTTGAAAAGTCATTATGGAAATGAAACAAGCACAGGCATTACACAGTTGTAACTCTTTTCCTCTATACAAGAGGCCACATTTGGTCAAAACAAAACCCTTTGGCATTTACGTTAATTTCACTTTTTGAGTGCATATTTGTTATATATCATTATCCATGTCATATAAAATGTGCATGTGACTATAAAGCTCAAGCGTGTGTGCAAACTCATAACACCACATGTTGAATGTGGTGTGCAACAAGAAGCCATGAGCTTTGCTCAAGTTATGGACCATCTCTGTCCATCATGTCAAATTGTATGGTAGAAACCTCACCAGCTCAGCCATTACCTCCTTTGCACACTTAAAAATGTTTTAGCTCTAACAAGAAAACAAAACTAATAGTGCCTTAATTGTGGTAGAGAAAGCAAATAAAGCAAACATGCCTTTCTGACAATCTTGAATATGTTAAACTTGACCCATATAAGGTATTAGAATAATAATTATACATTTACTGCAATAGTAGTACTGCTTATAAAAATTTGATTACAGCAATAAAATAAGATTGAACATTTACATTTGGATGATAGTTGCACTGACATTTAATATGTTGAGATGTGGGCTCGAATTTACAATTTTGCACAAATAATTTGTGGAATTCTCATCACTAGATTATTTTAAACAAATAATATGATTGATTGTCTAAGCTATACATAAATAATATAAGAAATACAATGTGTGACATGATAAGTTTTTTGGAGACTAGACATAAATAGAGTCATTCAATTTAAAATGTGAACAATTGAACAATTTCATTGGCTTGGCTTCGAATAAACTTCACATTAAAGTTTGAGAAATTGGAGGTTAACCTAGAGCATTCAATAATATAACTAACTGATGCACGGTGAATCTCTACCGAAGATCGAATGGGTCATGTTTCAACTAAATTTTTAAGCCAAATTGTTGGAGTTTAAATTTGTACAATCATATCTTCATCAGACAGTTGAAATTAAACAACTGTGCAATTACATATGCACAGAATACAAGTCCATTTTTTTACTGCAGTAAATTTGAGTAAACGTTTTAGTCTATAAATAAGGTGGTTTTGAAGACTCATGACTTCATCTTGAGTCAACATACTTACTTCACTTTACAGCCAAATTTAACACTCTTTATTCTTTAGAACATTTTTGTGCTACAATGGTGGTCCTAAGTTCCATGGAATCAAATCTTCTCATGAGAAACATGGGAAGTGACTTGGCTGCAACTCAACTCAGTAACTGTTGCACCCAGAGGAAGAGTGAAGGAGATGACGATGATGGCGATATCGATATAGCACCTGCAGCATAGTTGATTTAGCACCACATGTATCAACAGATCATGGAGGAAGAACAGATGAGGTAAGAAATGAAGAGTTATAACTAGCAGCACCTGAGTTGTGCTGCATTTGTAGAATAAGAAATGGGGGTATTTATATAAAAATTAATCTATGTAAGCTTCTATCATGTTTGTATTTTTACTGAAATTTATATTACAATAATAGGTAGT
>Ga0315914_1003696_pt1 | contig 23139 bp, 11 predicted proteins | sample MpolenodulesMG_FD_203920 | JGI IMG/M metagenome (GOLD analysis project Ga0315914, IMG submission 203920) | Medicago polymorpha root nodule microbial communities from Los Angeles, California, United States - elongated nodules | ecosystem: Host-associated > Plants > Roots > Nodule | place: USA...
GGTACCTTTATGCCTCAAGTTCTCTTCAGATGGGGAGAAGAGAGAGTTTTGCCGTGTACGGTGTATTGGGGACCATAGCCTCTTTTATATTGGATGGCCATTAGGGTTTCCCATTATTCCGTTAATGGGCCATCGGACATCCACTCATAGAGTCCATATCAACTAATTAAATATTTAATTAATTATCCAATTAGAAATCTAATAGCCTTATTACTTAATTTGACCACTAATCAATTAAGGCTCCAAATTGATAAATAGCTAATATAATTATTATTACGATATTTGCCTACATAATGATATTGAAATATTATTAAATAATAAAATATTCCAACAATCTTCCACTTGGGATACATATCTTAATAATTATATTAGAATACTTTAAGTGCGCGTCTGAATGCTATTATATTTAGATTTCAATTTTACAATCTGGTCCACCTCATACATTAATAATGGGACCACCGCGGCTGTCATCACTGACGTACAACGTGACGGAACCCCGACGACCACCATATCAATGCACTTGATGACATAGATCGATATGGATGAGTGACATGAAAATTTCATGCAATGTGATCTCTAAATCATGTCTATTTCCAACTGGTCCAACTGAAAATTTTAGTGAGATCAAACTGAAGTTTGCAAATTCAATATTTGCACAAAATGATACATAAATGGTTATAACAAAATAACCTCATAAACTTTATTTCTGCAGAAATCATAACATAAAGTCTGTATCAATACCAACACAAAAGTATTAAACATAAAATAAAAGAGACTCCCACTAATCCAAGACATCCTTAATGACAACAACCATATGAAAGACCTTAGGTGTCATGTCTTTGATTAGTGGTATAACTAGCATAAAGTTTGTCTCTACATGTTCTATCATTTAACAACAATAATCTACAAGTTAATGAACCTTAAAAACTTTGTTGTTAAATAACTATACAACTTAATTATGTCACCATACAACTTGAGTGGTCTTTTAATACCTTTTACTATATGCAAACAAGTGACACAAATACTTACAGTCATTTATTAAGTTAAGGTGTGTATTATCTATTTACATCCAAAAGCCAGAGTCTGACACATAAATGATCTCTAAATTGTCAGATCTCTTATGTGACCATAAACTCTCTTGTTCTCTTTAAAAAATCCTCATGGTTGCATTTTAAACAATTCAAGTTTTTGAATTGCTTAAGTATCTGTCAAACAATCTGATTATATATATGCTATTTCCAAATGCATATAAATAATATCATACTCCATCCGGTCCTATATATAAGAAAAGATTCTTTTTTTAGATACATTTAATAATTAATGTATTTGGTCTTCATTGTAAACGAGATACATTAATTATTCAATGTACCTAAAAGAGAATTTTTTTTCTTATATATAGGACCGGAGGGAGTAAAATTTAATAAAGAAAATTTTAAAAAGCGGGTGCGGGGCGAGGGTGGGTGCATGCCGGGTGTAAGCATCCCCGCACCCGGCCCCGCCCCCGTACTAAAAATTCAAATTTCCCTCACACCCGCACCCGGTTAAATCGGCTTTTCCCCGTTAAATTTGGGGCAGGGGCGGAGTTTGTTGCCATGTCTATCTTCAAGACCATGCCACCCGTTGTGAAATCATCCGCGCAATTCCATTTATTAAGAATGGACATGGCAACAAATCCGCCCCCGCCAGACCCCGCCGCCCACGGCCCGAATTTAACAGGGGAAAGCCGATTTAATTGGGTGTGGTGTGGGGGGAATTTGAATTTTTAGTACGAGGGCGGGTCCGAGGGCGGCGGATGCTTACACCCGCCCCGCCCTGCACCCGCTTTTTAAAATTTACTTCATTAACTTTTATAATCTTATTTCCATAAGCACCATCCTATTTTAATATATTATTACTCTTTAGAAACATATTTATTATAATTATTTTGCTCATTTGAATTTTTTTATTAAATATTTAATTATTAATATAATTATTGTTTTTTGTTGCCATGAAAAAAATATGCATTTTTTAAATATTTTATAAAAAATAGATTTTTCCAGGGTGGGTGCAGGGGCGGGTACGGGAGACCCGTCCCCATTGGGGGCGGGGTTGGGTGTTCAATTTTTACCCCCGATAAAGTTCGGGGACGGGGGCGGGTGCATGGAAGCGGGGGCGGAAACGGGGATGCTTAAACCCGCCCCGATCCGCCCTGTTGCCATGTCTAATTAAGAACTTCTAATTTAATTCTTGAACTTCTAATTTTGCAAACATATTCTCTCCTTAGACAACAAATGTTGATCAGGTTGGTAAATAGTTAGTTCATGTTCCACATGAATATTTGTTAGCACTCTCTTAAGTTTGAAATTTGTCTCAACCCTATTAAAACTCAGAGGACTTAACTTCAACTAAATAGGTAATTTAAAACTTCAACCACAAAGAGTTGTTGACTTTATCGTGTTTTAATTTTTTCCAAACTAGTAAGTAAACCGGTGCAATGCACATTGCGCAGTTAATTTTATGCCCTAGTTATATATAGATATTTTAAAATATTGAAGAGAATTCAAGATAAAAAAAATTATTTAAGAGAAAATTTCACCCTACAACGAACTATTTTGCTCATAATCTAACAATCATTGTTTTTCTATTTTTGACAAAAATCTATCAATCACGGTTGATTTGTCCTATAGATATTTTTTGAAACAATATATATATATATATATATATATATATATATATATATATATATATATATATATATTTTAACTTTGCGTTGCTATTTTATTTTTGAAGGGAAACCCTAACCTCTTCCAATATAAGATTAAGTGAAGCAGAATTATCATAATTCGGAGCAGTCGATATATTTCGTTCGAGTAATACCTCAAATTCGTCCTTGAATTTTCACCAATCAGCCAAATTATCTCTGAATTTTGCGAAATATCTATTTAGTCCCTGAATTTTACAGATGTCCATAAAAATGGTCCCTCCGTCCAAAAGCTCCGTTAGTGGTGATGACGTGTCTTCTTGCATGTAGTGTTGTCCTGTACACGTGTCAACAATGCAGCCACGTGTACAAGGACTAATTTGATGGAAATGGTAAAAATTCGAGATTTAACTTTTCACTGTAATTTTTCTTGTGTTTCCAATTATACCCCTCTATTATATAAGGATCGATTTGAGACTTATTGTCATAATTTAAGGACTATCTTGCATGATGTGTTGCCTTGTACACGTGTCAACAAGGCAGCTGCGTGTACAATGACTAATTTGATGGAAATGGTAAAAATTCGAGATTTAACTTTTCAGTGTAATTTTTCATGTGTTTTCAATTATACCCCTCTATTATATAAGGATCGATTTGAGACTTATTGTCATAATTTAAGGACTAATTTGATGGATATTGTTATAATTTAAGGGCTAATGTGATTGATTTTATTTCAGGTAATGGGTACAAGGAGATATAGCATGAGATGACCAGTGATTTCAAATGACAGACATAAACAAACACCACTGAGGGGGCCTACTCCACAAAATCCAACTGCTCCTGGAGTTATTAGAGTTTCAAATCCAAATTACGGGTCATCCGCTTCTACACAACCCTAATACATGGAATTTATCCCAACTCTAGAATTTTCAAAACAGTGATGCTTGTTTAAATTATGTTTTTGGACTAGTTTCATTAATGCTTTTTGGACTTGTTTAATTTATGCTTTTTTGGATATGTAATGACTTAGGAACATCAAATAACCTGATGACTATGTAATGGTATTTTTTGGCTATGTAATGACTTATGAACATCAAATGTATAACTTATGATGGTATGCAAATGTCTGTCTTTTTACAATCAAACTGTTTGTCTTTTACTTTTTACTTTGTTCAACAAATGTATGCACCAAGGATCACAGTGATATATGTTGTGAAAATTCAAGGACTTATTTGACGGTATTTTCATTGATTTGGGGATCGATATGATGGATAGAAAAACAATAGAAGGACCAATTTGATTGAATTTTTTTGAGAGAAGAGTTGGATTCATTCATTGACAACCTTTTTTCATTACAACATTACAAAATTACACAGACTTGGCACAATACAGTAACATTTTAAACAGCTCAATCAAACAAATTACTCCTATCAATATCTTAATCAACCTAAGCTCACTTCCTACATAATCAACTTTATCCATCAACCTTGCCCTTCAAATCTCTTTTCTGACACTATCGTTTGGCTTCTCCATCAACCTTGCATTTCTTCCATGACCAACACCATTGTTTTTAAAATAACCTAGTTCTTCAGCTTCATCAATCCACACAAAAAATTTACAATTTTCACCATCATCTTATACAATCAAAAGACAAAATCAGTACTATTTAAACGAACCATTCACACATCACATAACCATTGCTAAACAAACCTTTGGCAGAGGGCAGACATATAAAGGCCTTCCTGGGTTATTGATAGTGTTGGCTTTTTTTACAACACAAATTCTAGGACACCAACATTGAATCTCTCTCACATCATCATTGTACATAGAGCTTGAAGATGAAGACCGACTGTTGTAGCTGTTTTTGCCCATACGCCCACCACCCATCATTTCTGAACACAAATCTTCAACAATGACCACTGATTTTTGAATTTCGAATTGAATTAAAAAAAAAAATTAGAGTTTTAAGTTTTTGAATTGGGGAAGAACTTTGACATCAATTCATGGAAGAAATTTTGGAGATTTTGAACTCTAGGTGACAAATTATAACATTAGGGTTCCAAATTTATATATTTGGGAAAGAAAGAGCCGTTAATGAGAAAGAGGAGAAAGAGTCGTTGGGAATTTTGCAATTTTCTGAAAATCAATCAATTTGGTCCTTGACAATTTTTTGAAAATCAATCAATTTGGTTCTTGGCAATTTTTTGTAAATCAATCAATTTGATCCCTGCTTGCGTGACATCTGACGTGGTAAGAGGTTAACGATACACGTCACCTCCGTTAACATACCAACTTAACGGAGGGACTGATTTGATTGACATTTTGTAAATTCGGGGACTAAATAGATATTTCGCAAAATTCAAGAACGGATTTGGTTGATTGGTGAAAAGTCAAGGACGAATTTGTGGTATTACTAAATTATTTAAGAGAAAATTTCACCCTACAACGTACTATTCTGCTCATAATCTTACGATCATTGTTTTTCTATTTTTGACAAAAATCTATCAATCATGGTTGATTTGTCCCATAGATATTTTTTGAAACAATATATGTTTTTTTTTTTACTTTGCGTTGCTATTTTATTTTTGAAGGGAAAGCTTAACCTCTTCCAATATAAGATTAAGGGGAGCGGAATTATCGTAATTCGGAGCAGTCGATATTTTTCGTCCCTTCTTTTTCGTCCCTTCTTTTTCGTCATTCTCTTCTCTTTCTCCTCGAAGGTTCGATTTCTCTTTCTCTTTCTCTTTCTCTCTTAATCGCTTTTGCATCGCATAACTTATTCAAATCGCGCCTTTTCTTTCTCGCTATTTCCCTTTCATTATCCAATTTCATCATCGTTAATCCTTTTCAATCCCTTAATTGTTCTTCCCTTTCCCTCTCTTTTTCTCAATTTTTAGGGTTTCGATTCAAATCCAATCATTATCTTCCTATTTTAGCACCGCGTCAATTTGTCTTTATTTTTAGGGTTTTGAATCTTACTTTTGTTCTTCAATTTTGAAATTGGGATCATTCTTTTTGTTTTGGGTTCTGATAATCAAATACAAAAAAAATAAATTTGCGATTGAGGGATTAGGGTTTTCAATTAGAATTTATCAATTTACATAGATAGATTTATGGCTGCTGGTAGACATGGCAGTTACCACGAAAACGAGTTTAAGGATAACGAGTCCAATTTGGAAGTTTCAAGGCGGGGTTTTTCAAATTCGAAAGAGTATGATCCGGTTAGGAATGGGGGGAGTGGGGGCAGAGATTCGAGAGATAGGATTAGGGTGAGGCAGAATGATGTTAGGGAGAAAGAAGCTGCTGTTATTAATGGCAGTTATCGGTCATCTTCTAGCCGGAGTGATTCCGGTAGCAGTGGCAGCCTTGGTCCTCGCCAGTGTGGTTTTTCTGCAAAGTCAACCGATAGAGAGCCTGGTGAGCTTTCCAGTGAGAGTGGGTCTGATGGTGCTATTGAATCTGAATCTGGGGTGAACAGGTCTCGGTCTCCTCTTCCGCAGGAGAGGAAAAGGAAATTTTCGCCCATTGTGTGGGATCAGGATGACAAGGAAGTGAAAGGGTCATCGAAGGTTAGGGTCTCCACAACACCGGTGGCTGCTCTTCCTCCCCTGCCTCAGCTGCCAAAATCGTCTGTTCTGTCGGTGAATGCTTCTTGTGATGAAGTTCAAGTGCGTTCTGTCAGGAACAGGGAAACTAGGGATGTTGAGTTGCCCACAGCATCTAAGGTTACTGTTCCTTCTCCTTCCGGATCTCAGTCCTTGTCACCGAAACAGACATGGGGTGATGATCAGGAAGCTGAGCAGCCAGAAGGTGAGGATTATGTTCCAACTCGAAATATATCTTCGTCAAGATGGGCAGCTGGAGATAACTCTCCTGTTGATGAGGGTGAGATTCTCAATGATGAGGAAATGCCTAAAAGGAAGAGGAGACTAACTCCTGAGGTTTTGGAGACTAGAGTGAGGAACAAGTTATTGAGCCCCAATGATTCTAAAATAGGTGGTTTTGAAGGTGCTCGAGCCAGATCATCTGATTCGGAAGAAAGAAGTGTTAACCATGGGAGAACGTCTAGTGGCGATGGACATCCTGGTATTGAATCAGAAAAGGATGACTATATGGACATTGATGTTCGAGGTACAAAAAGTGACACCAGCAGTCACTCAGATACAGAATCTGAAGATGACAATGATAGGGAAGAGACTCCTGAACCTCCAGCTCAACCTCAAAGAACGGTCAACATGCTTCAGGGTTGTAGAAGTGTTGATGAGTTTGAGAGACTTAACAAGATAGATGAAGGAACATACGGTGTTGTATATAGGGCCAAAGATAAGAAGACCGGGGAAGTTGTAGCATTAAAGAAGGTCAAGATGGAGAAGGAAAAAGAAGGCTTCCCGCTGACTTCTCTTAGGGAAATAAACATTCTTCTCTCCTTTCACCACCCATACATAGTTGATGTCAAGGAAGTGGTGGTTGGAAGTAGCCTTGACAGTATTTTCATGGTTATGGAATACATGGAACATGATCTTAAGGGATTAATGGAGTCAATGAAGCAACCATTTAGCCAAAGTGAAGTGAAGTGCTTAATGATCCAGCTTTTAGAAGGTGTGAAGTATCTTCATGACAACTGGGTGCTTCATAGGGATTTGAAGACTTCAAACCTGCTTTTAAATAACAGGGGTGAGCTAAAAATTTGTGATTTTGGTTTGGCTCGTCAATATGGGAGTCCTTTGAAACCATATACTCACCTGGTGGTTACTCTTTGGTACAGGTGAGCTTATTTAATTATTGCAATCTGTGTCTGTATATCTATGTATATATCTATTACATATATTGGACTAATTGATATTGCATTTGCATCATTCAGAGTGTTGTTTGATTGTTTACTTGTGAATTTGATAACAGCGGCCATGCCTGATGCATTGAATAAAACTTAATTTTCATTTATAATTTTTTTGTAATAATAATAATCAGCAACCAAATATTAATCTTGCAAAATGGCTGCTACTACTTACCCTTTCCTTTAGGTCAATGTTTACATACTTACCCTTCCTTTGAATGTGCAGCAATGTTTTCAACGAACATACTTATCTGCTTCTCTTTAGTTTTTCATTGCCCTGTGTTACTACTTTAATTAATTTTACTTGCCTTCACTTATGTGTTTAACACTTTTTTTTCTTTCTGCATTCTGCTGCAGAAATAAGCGATCATTTACCTGATGGTTGTCTATATGTTTCTCAGGGCACCTGAACTTCTTCTGGGGGAAAAACAGTACTCAACAGCGATTGATATGTGGTCTCTTGGTTGTATAATGGCTGAGCTATTGTCTAAGGAACCGCTGTTCAATGGAAAAACGGAATTTGATCAACTTGACAAGGTATATGCCAACTGTGTTTGTCAATTATTTGGTAGAACATATGCTCTCATTTTATCTGTCTTTTAAGTTTTGTTGTCTTGTGTCTAATCACTTCTTTATTACAGTTATTGCTGCTACATTGACGTCTGTTATTTTATTTGCAGATTTTCAGGATACTTGGCACTCCAAATGAAACAATATGGCCAGGCTTCTCAAAATTACCTGGAGTCAAGGTCAATTTTGTCAAGCACCAGTAAGTACTCATGATTTCCTTTATTGAAGACATTGACTGTTTAATTACACTGTTCTTATTTTTCTGCCACTGTTTTCCCAGGCTTCCAACTTTGGGTGGTTTTGGTCTGACTAGCTGGCCTCCCTTGGTGACTTGTACTGTTACACAACTCTTGTAATTTCTATTAACAACCGAAATGTTCCTTTCAGGTATAATCTTCTGCGTAAAAAGTTCCCTGCCACATCATTCACTGGATCTCCAGTTCTTTCTGATTCTGGATTTGATTTGTTGAACAAGCTCCTAACTTATGACCCTGATAAGGTAAAGTTCGCTTGTTCTTCATGAATTAATTTGCCTTAATTCTCTCTCTAAGTATTAAGAATAACACCTACTATTGTATGCAGCGGATCACGGCTGAAGCCGCTCTGAATCATGAATGGTTCCGTGAAGTTCCTCTTCCCAAGAGCAAAGAATTCATGCCTACATTTCCTGCTCAACATGCTCAGGACAGGTATTTGATCTACTGGAAAACTATTGGAGTTATTTGTTTATGAAATTTTTTAAGTAGCTTGTCCCTAGGGGGGTAGAAAAGCACAGCTGTGGCAGCCGCTGTAAATTTCTGTTAAGTGTTTATAGCCTTACTCAACATCGTTAACAAGATTCATGATGTTAACAGGCGGATGCGGAGAGTGTACAAGAGTCCAGACCCTTTAGAGGAGCAGCGACGGAAGGAGTTGCAGCAGGGTGAATTGGGGACTGGTGGAATTTTTGGTTAAGATTGGAGTTATTTAAACCTGTCTCAATGAACATTCTAACATGCCACACAGAATGTTTGCATTGATGAGGTGAGGATATGTACTGAACGGAAGTTGCAAGCTTTGTTTGTTAGACGATCACTCCTGCTATTTTTTAGCAGGAGCTTGTTAGTTTGAGCAGAGATGTTTTCTTTTACGTTCTGGAACCAGATTTTTTTCAGGTTAACATTCTTCGTGCTTGGTCATCTTATAGAAATACATCCGTGACACTTTGCTGCTCAAGGTGTGGCATAACCTTCTGAAATTAGGAAGTCAGTGTCTGTTGAATCTCGTGTATGTAACATATTTTAATTTTATTGGCATATTGTAAACAAATTTTTATCTGGATTTGAGTATTAAAGCAATATGGATTTTCTAGCAGCTATCAGTTATTTCTATCCTTTTTTTTAATATTCACATTGTGTATGCAAGAGACGGTTGGTGTGAAGTGGAAGAGGGCCTTCTGTGCATTTCGTTGGAGAAAATTACAGGGAAATTATTATGCATGAAAGGTAATGCATTCCTATGATATCTTGGATATTAAGGAATGAAGGTATCAAATATGTTTCTGTGTGATAGAAGGGAGATAATGCCCAGAATATATTGTATGAAGGGAGTCTCTTCTGTACTTGCTAGTTTGAAATTTCTCCCCAAATAATCTGTAATGTTTGCGACGATGGTGTCCGAAAACATGTGTGTGCTCTTGAGAGAGTTGTAAGGTGCTGTCTGTATTGAACTACCAATTTTTTTTTTAATGCTTGCTGATCATGTTGAGGCCAAGTGGTGAATGAACAATTTTTTCTGACTATTTTCTTGGTTCTTAGTTAATCTATTTTTTTTTTCATCTTTCCACTATGTTTCACTAGCATTCCTCTTCCTGTGAGAAAAAAAACGTACAACTAATTTTTAGCTTGTTATCCCCATCTAGTGTGTTATAGAACCTGAGAGTAATAACAAATTATTTATTGCTTAGTTAAAAGGAAGCAAAGAAGTTCTCTTATTATCAAGTGTATTCACCGTCTGAAGATTGACGTTTGGGAACAATGATAAGAATTCTTTTATGAGATTGTCTGCAAATGTCACTGCAGTATCAAAGCAAGCAGGTTGAGGAGGATACCAGAATATCCTAAAGTAGAGGAGTTCAATTAGTTGTCCTTCAGACTCTCTAGAGGTACAATGCAAATCTTGGTTTGTCATATTGTGTTTTCATATTACTTGCATATCCATGGAATATTTGACCAGAATTGTTTGCTTTTCTATTTTGTTATTCATGCTGTATAAATTCATACGTGGTAATTCTTCATGAATGGGATATGTGGTGGTTTATGACATTTATAGCAATTCTTCATTAAATTCACTGCAAGTGTATCATCAATGTATCTTCCAGAGCAAGGCTGCAACATTGTTGTTGGGAAATGTTAGTAATTAGTTGCTAGATTAGTTTTTTCTCCTTTGTCCGGGTTTGGACCCCAGGACCTCCAACTCCTTATCCCTCAACTCAAACCAGTTGTGCTACCCAACCCCCCAAATCAAATTCATATTGACTAGGATTTTTGTATTGTATAATTGTTATTCCTTCCTGATCTTACTCTGACCAGATTTTTATATTAGGTCCGGTAATATATAGCTTTGCTGCGCTAAATCCATGTTCACTGAACAATTTCTAAACTCTACAGATGTTACATGGATTCCTGGTTTTGCACGCTTGCTACAAGGTACCATAATTGGGTAGTTTACAAGACACCAAAATTCTTGGTTCTTATGTTCTGACTTTCGATGGAGAACTAAATGCCTCCACCCTCCAGTTGTCTAATACTTTACCATTATGGAGATTGTTAAATGTCTGATGTTATAATATGCTGTCAAGTTCGGTCATAAAGCAGGTCTTCTTGTGTCCACAATGGTGAAAGGATTGGTTTTCAAATTTGAGTATTTTTCTGTAATGAAAACTTGCTCTTATCAGAATTAAATATATATATATTTTTTATGGTCAACCCACCCATGTTTTTTTCCTTGAGGCTTCAATTATCTGTTACTCCCAATGATGGGAATTTAATATTCAACTACTGGCACATCAGTCTTTTTCTTGTTCTGCAGTTTAGTATTGAGGTGGGGGGATTTCTCCCTTTTTCACACATAATTTGGCTTTAGACATATAACCCAAAAGTAATTTGTTTGGTGTTTTTCTGCTGTAGAATGTTTCTCAGCCTAGTTGTCCCAAGTTTGGAATAGTTGGGTCGGGTGCATCTTTATGATTCTCTCACAATTGAGATTCTATTAATTCACACTGCTGCAAAATGGGATTGCTGAGAGATGTGGTAGTTGGTTGAGTTGTACGCTTTACTTGGCCATTTTGGCGGCTTAGACAGGTTTGGTGTGATTGAGTTCGTAATACATATCGCCATTTTTGGCAGGTTAGGACTTAGGCCCTGCAATGTGATCTATACAGTGTTCAATCTATTATTAACGTTGAATATACGACATTTATAAAAAGTGGTTAGTTCGCAATGAATTGCTGCTAGAATAAATTTCATATATTTGTAACAATCGTGAAAATAACTTTTGTTGTTGCCACATTCCGGTGCAAATACTATTTAAGAACATGACCTTTTTTACAATATGACAGATATGTCCTTCCTCCATCTTGAAATAATAGTTGTTTAAAGTTTGCGCACTAGATTTTGCAAAATCAACCGTATTGGAGTTAGGTTCTCTTTATATGTTTTTTTATTACGATAAACAAACACGAAATATATTATTATTTTTTAATAAAATCATAAATATATCTCTAGATTATTAAATGTCAAAATGGATAGTTTCTAATCAATAACAAACGAGCCCTAAAATCGATTTTTTTTAACAAAATGTTTTTCAATAAAAAAAGTACTTTTTTTAGTTAAAAAAGAGTTTTTCAATAAAAAAAAATCCAAAATAAACGAACCCAGAGAGATGGCTGTCAAAGAGGAGACAGTAGGCAACATTAAGAACCATTTGAAATTTTTCTGAGAGGAAGAGGGAGGAGGCTGTATGATAAAATTCGTGTGTTCATTTAACTAATAGTTTGTTAAACATGGTTCATGATGGTGAAGACATACTTGATACCTTATCCTAGAAGCCTCCTTAAAATTTTGCTCAATTATCATTTTTCTGAGAGGAAAAAAAAACATTGTTCAATTAAAGAGAGATAAACCATGTTTTGATAAACAACTTAACTTGCAAATTATAGGTGCTTGTCGTGATAAAATAAAATCATTTTCATATAACTTTAAGTTTTTATAAGCTATTTTAGAGTCTTATGAAAATAAGATGAAAACATTAAGTTCTTTCAAAAAAATTTAAGTGTTTATGTCGGTAGATAAATTCAAATAAGTGTATCTAAACAAGCATATAGTATCGAGCTTGTACGATTCCTAACTAGTAAACCTTGAAAAAACTTTGGTAACATTTGGAATGGAGTAAATACACATGTCACTGGCAGTAAATAAGCTGTAGGCTAACTTCTACCGTATCAGCAGCTAAACTATATTTTAGCACATTTACATTGGCCTCTTGTAATAGAAAATGTGGGTTCAACTTCCACATTATCCTAGCTGAAAATTGTAGTGAGGTATGATTGGAAGAATGCTCTGATCATTTCAACATCAGATGTGATTGTACAAACTTTAGGTTATGAATCTGGACAATGAGTATGACTGCTTTGAAAAATTGTAGTCCTGGCAGGTAGAACAGAAAACTGCAGGGCTTGTACACGCTGAAAAATGGAACAGGTGCAAACTAGAAATCATAACATCAATGAAGAAGAAATACATTGATGAGAAGAATGAAAATCTTGGACAGATTTTTTGGAGACATCTGCAATGGCGTGGCAAAAAACTTAAGGTCCACGACTGACAAGGCAACTTTGTTCTCTCCTTCTACCTCTGTATGCATTTAACATTCTGGCACGTCTACCAAATTCAGCAAACTTGATTGTGAGGAAGAATTAGGGTTATACAAGGGGGTTTCAATCAAATTTAGTAGCCTTGGTGACCAAAAGAGTTCTTGGTATTGGCGAGTAAATTTTATCCCGACATCAGCGTCTGACCTAGAACAAATGTAACCAGACTTAACTCAAGGAAAAAAATTGTGTTGACAAGAGATCGGTCCACTGTCCATCCAAATATAGTGATTCCTCCCGGATTTGACTGCAAATACATCACTGCATATTCAAAAGAAACCAATAACGATGAGATCCCTGCACACATGTGCATGCTAACAACCTGAATTCAAGTGTTTCATGTGATTAACATGACGCCAAAGATCAATTTGGATAATAAATGAAGTCATAACAACACACCTAAACTAGAGAAATTCAGAGAACCAATCTCAATATAAATGAGAAATCTCACTTTTGGCAAATGGTGATTTATCCATGTGTAAAATGAAACTTTTTCAATATACTTTCTAAAGTAATGACAGGTTTCTTACCCACTTTACATATGGAAGATGTCTCCAAAGCTAATTTGCTAATAGAATTAGGGAGTATCATAAATAAATTTCGGTATGGTTTGTGATAATGAAATGAAATAACCATATGCAGGAAATTTTGGTCCATGAAAATTAGGGATGAATATGACAAATGTATATCAAACAGATATATACTTTCAGTCGGGAATTACATGACAAATGTTTCCCTTGTTTCCCTTCTGTAAAGAATATTTGAAAAGAAAAACTTAAAAGGTTTTAAAAGCCTGCCTTCTTTAGCTGGACTAAATGTTTTTTTGAAGAAGAAGCTGGACTAAATGTTAAAACTCTACCTCGTATGTGAAACATAAAGGTTTTAGGATATAGGAAATTTGGAATCATACACTAATTAAATCTAAAACAGTAGCCTTAAAAAAAAAAAACCAAAACAGTACTTCCTAATTCATACACCTACGCCATCTAAAGAATTGCACGTCACGTTATCAGATTATTTTAGGCTTGACCAGTATAAAAAATTATAGGCCTGCACTGCAGAAGTATATAGAGGTTGTCTTTGTGCATTTTAAGTAGCTTGGAATTATGCAAGATTTTTTTTTCTTTCACTTCTCTGCATAGTCAGTAAGTGGAAAAAAAAAGTATAAAACTTACTACCTGCAGGGAAAGGGCAGTACTTAATTGGTATTTCTATATTTTTGCCATTAACTAGAAGAACTTGTAAAAATTCATAAGTTTTCAAACAGAAGGTGGTTTGTTTACGTACCAAAAGCTTGCCTCTTGTGATGTGAGGACATATAAGAAATCAACTGGGTATTTACAGCCATTCCTCCAAAATCCAACGACTCCAGATCACTTTCAGAATAGTCTAAATGTATTGAGTTTAAATGGTTTGCAACCTCAAGGCTCCCTGCACTCGCGGAACTTCTCATTTGTGAATTATCAGAAGACGCGCATGTTGCTATTGCATGCCACCGGCTTGCAAGCGAAACAACGCCTTGAGCTCTATGAGATATTCTTGTTGCTGCATGAAGACAAATAATGATGCCAACCACCTGAACAAGTGTGGATACCTGGAAAAAAATAATACAAAAACAGGAACATTCAATCTATGTACCTTGAAAGCTTTAAATGTCAGCAAAAGGCAGAAAGAGCAATGAAAAAGCTTTGTATGAAAATGAACATAGAACACAGCTTGAGAACCTGATAGCTTTGTATCGATTAAAAGGAACTAATTCTTTCAATCTAAATGCATAAACAATATGAACATACAGTAGAACTTACAGCAAAATCTCCACCGTTTACCATGGTAATCATATCACGATATCCTGTGACCTGCAACAGAGTCACAACTTGGCTAACAGTGACAACCAAGAACTCCAGAAGAAGATAGACTCGGAACCTATGACTTATCTTGGAAAGATGATAGCGTAACCGCATGTGCTCCTCCAAAAACACTAACACATCACTCTCCCTTTCCAAGAGCTTCCCATAATCATCGAAGTGGATGACTTGCAAATTACAGACCAAGTGAAACATAATGCAGGCTGTCAGAGAGATTGCACTAACATATGTCCAAGATACAATCAAAGCTATAAAAATAGCAATCGAGAACCCCCACGACCCATGTTGTATATATGAAATGCGAATGATTTCTCGCACCGTCTTCAGAAGGAAACACGGAAATACCCACAGGATGAACAGGCGCAAAGATCCCTAAAAATTTAGAGGGAGGACGGTTAAATTTTCAGTCGTAATATCTAAACAAGTCCACAAAATTGAAAAGGGAAAAACTTGAAAACATAACAGACTTATCTTTCTTGACTTAATTGCATACAATACTGTGGTCATCACAGTTTCAATTGCTTAAATAAGTCGATATGCCTATGGCCCTATACAATTCTAATCAAGCAAAATCCAACATTAATGTTCTGTTCTATTGCTAATAGATGGATTTAACTCCTCTAAACTCTAAAGTGAGTAGTTACTAGTTAGTAAAGTGAGAAAATCAAGTATTTATAGTTCAACTATCTATGTTTTGTTACACATGTACAAGTAATGTCAATCATTGTTTTGTTCAACTATCAAAAACCAGATCCTAAATAGAAGGTGTTGACTTGAAACACAATTTTTGACATGACAAGAGTACGAAAATAAAAATAAAATATTTGTTTGATAATAAATGAAGCTCTCCAATTTGATGGTCCTTCAATGGTATTTTTGAATTTCTGTATACAATGATTTCAAAATTTGTGGTTAATCTTGCCACCTCAAAAATCTTGATCAGAATTAGTAATTGAACTAAAGGAAGATTAACATTCAGCCTAAATTTAGACAACAATTGAAACTGCACAGATCAAACACATTCTGTAATTGATTTGGATTCCATCCAATAAATGTGCGACACATTTATTGATTTTGGTTGTCTGATCTCAAATCAATGATAAAGATTACATGGATGTTTAATGCGTGTAAGTGCATAATTTTAAATGAAGAGAATCCAAATCCAAAAAAGCAGCAACAAGTTATGATATTTTTATTACAAGACATATATAGTAAACCCTAAATAGGTAAAATAACAAAAACATTTCCATATTTGAATATAAACAACAAGACAAGAAAGATTTGGCATCAACGTGGCAAATGAGGATTGGCTTACCGAAATCTGGTTAACATAATCACGATGAAAACAAGCAACATGTCCAGTATAACGGTCAACGAACAGAAACCTCCTGAGTCCATATTTCCGCAAACAGTGGGAAAGACAGAGCAATGAAACAGCAGCGAGACTCGCCTGAAACGCCACGATCACCATCTCGCAACCGCGTAATTCGTACTTTTCGCACTCCGAACAATCGCACATCCATAGCGCCACCAGTGGAACCACCACTCCTAAGGTGAAGAAAACGGACCAGCAAATTATAGAGGATAGAATTGAACGTGGATTGAAACCTAAGAAGTTTAAATATGATTCTAAACGCACGAGACTCTTATCAACTTCGGTATCATCACTTTTAGTATTAGTTTCTTCGTGTTCGGGTTCGTGTTGGTGATTTGTGTTTGAAGTTAGAAGAGGGGTTTGAGTTTCGGTGTTGTTGGGTTCCTCTGTTCGTATTTGGAGATTCGTCATTTTCTTCGGTGTTTGATTTTCGTATTTGGACTCAGGAGAATTTATGAGATTGCTGAAATATGAAGCACAGTGGTTTGCAAGTAGGTGTGGGAAATGGGACATTTATTTTTGGGGGGTGAAATGCAGAGTCAGTCCTGTCAACGGATTTTAATAATACAATACTCACTCAGTTTTTTAGGCAAGTGACATTGCCCGTGTATAGAGGCAAGATAATGTCCCTTCCTTTAAAACAGAGAAAACAAAAATTAATCTCATTCCTGCCTCTGCCTCTCCGAAAAGTAAATCTAATTCATCTCTCAAAAGTTTTGACCCTAGTTTTCATAGATTTGAATTAATGATTAGACCATCTCCATTAGCAGCAGCATGGTCTTAACTGCGGTCTCAAATGTAAAAAAATTTCACTTTTTAGATTCATTTAATAAATGATGTATGTGGACTATATACATCATTTATTGAATGAACCTAAAAAGTGAAAAATTTGTTACATTTGAGACCGGAGGAAGTATTTAAGACCCAGTACCTATTAGATATTTTTAATGGGGAAAATCTTTTTCAGGATCTTACTTAACACCCTCACTTTTAAGCGGGATCCGCACTCTTTTTAATATTAAAAAATTGAAATATAATGATATAAAGTTATTGATAGTTGATTAGTGGATCACATTTAAGAACTTTGTATGAGATCTAGGTTGGAGTGATTGAGTGTTTATTAGGTACTATTATTAAAAAATTATAAATGAGTGATGTGAACACGTGAGATTCATTTAAAAACTCAAAAATGGATGTCTTCATTGTGGATGCTCTAAGTGTTTGTTTTCACTTTTAGGACATAAAATAGATTGAATTTAAAGGGATTTAGGTTTAAATAAATGCTTAATAGCAATTTTGGTCCCTATGTTTCAAGAAGTTGGGATTTTTGCCCCTAAAAAATAAAATACAAAACCGCCCCATAAGTATTTGTCCATTTTGCAGTTTTGACCCTTAGGCCAATTTTGACCAAGTCAATGCACACATGGACACCACGTGTGTAACTTTACGGACACCTCTATAAAAATACATATAAAGAATGTGCAAAGTTCCGTAGCATTCCGAATAAGTCTCGATTTTTTTATTTTTTAGAGCAAAACACGCAAAATCACAATTGATGTTCTTTCAACTTAAGTGCAGATGAGACAACGGTAAGATAGAATGGTAATTAACTACTGTTGTGGGCAATTCTAGAATTTCCATCTGTTTTTAGAAACTTGTTGAAGTCAAAAAAGCAATTTTCATTCATAAATAAATCACAACGAAACGAAAAATTGCGATAAAAATCGAATTCATTGATTCGAGAGAAGAAAGAGACAGAAAGAGAAAATGGGTGAATACGAATTCGAAGACGAAGAGAGAAAATTCCAACAACAAGAAGAAGATCATACTCACAACGGTTCTTCTCCACAACCACCACCACCACCTGTTGATGAAGAAGATCTCACCGATTCCTAATCCAATATATTTTTCCTATTTCACCGTTCCTTTATTTTTCAATTTCAATCAATTAGGGTTTTTCGTTTGTTTCCAAATTGAAATTCAATTATAACGACAAATTAGATATGTGTTGGTTATGATTTGATTTTTCGATTAATTTCTGATTCAATTGTATGATTAATTAGGGGTAAGTATTTGATTAATTTGGGTAAATACCTGAATTGATATGTGGCATCCACGTGTGTAATTTTTTAATTATTAAAAAAATATTTTTTTTAATAAAAAAAAAATTAAAAATTACACATGTGGCGTCCACGTGTGCATTGACTTGGTTAAAATTGGTTTGGGGGGCCAAAACTGCAAAAGGGGCAATATTTAGGGGTGGTTTTGTATTTTATTTTGTTAGGGGGCCAAAATCGCAACTTCTTGAAACATAGGGGGCCAAAACTGCTATTAAGCCTTAAATAAAAGGTTATGTTATTCGGGTTCCGCCACATTAATTAAGAAAGATAAAAAAGAAAGTTTTAAATTTTAAACGACACTTTTAAAATTTTGAAAAGCTGATGTTACAACATTCAATGTAATTATTATTATATTTGATTCTTTAATCAATACCCTTGACGCATTGGTTAACATTTTTCTAAAATAAAACAAAGGTCAAATTTCACTTTTGATCCTTTTAATTTGACTGAATTATCAAGTTAGTCCTTTAAGTTTTAAATAAGTCTTTTTAGTTGATAAAGTATTTCATCGTTACCTCTGATGTCAGTCTCCGTTTAAATGATGATGTAGCCGTTAAGTTGCTAGCTTGGATCAAAAAGCTATGTTTAATGGTCACAAATGATCACCTATAGGGCTAGAAAGGCAGCTATTGACAATAAGAACCGTCTTTCTAGCCCTATAAATGATCATTTGTGACAAAAAAAATGCATCATTTTGACACCCTGGAGCCTTTGAAACGCATCATTTTGATCCAAGTTAGCAGCAACTTAACAGCCACATCAACATCAGTTAAACGGAGACTAACAACAGGGGTAACGGTGAAATAGTTTATCAACTAAAATGCCTCATTTGAAACTTTTGAAACTTGAAGGATTAACTTGGGAATTATTTCAAACTAAAAGGACAAAAAGTGATTTTGACCATAAAACAAGTATTTTAATGACACTTTTTAAGGATTTTTTGTTAAGAAAATGTGTATTGAAAAGTTGAATAGTTTAATTTTCAATGCATTAACTTCCACAATTTCTATAAAAATTTACTATTTAAAGTTGTCAAAGAGTGTTTTTAGGACACTCGTTGACATTTTCATAAATATATTCATGTAAAATTGAATCTAATACTCCCTCCGTCTCATAATAACTGAGCCGTTTGTAAAAATATATTGTCGCAAAAATATTGACCCATTTCACTTTTCAATACAACATTAATTATTATTTTTTCAATTATAACTCTAATTAATACTACTTTCATCACTCCAAATCATCACTTCAAATTCAATATATTCTACTTTACATTTATGATAAAGAAGAATGCACCAATACTTGACAAAGACACTCAAAACCATTGCTCTCTCTCTCTTTCATTGATACATTTTTCTTAATCTGTGTCAAATGGTCAACTGGCTCAGTTAAACTGGAACGAAGGGAGTAATAAATCTAAGATTAAAAATAATTGTAAAAAGCAAAAATTATAAATTTTATCTTCAAGTAATGATAAAGAAGAATGCACCAATACTTAACAAAGACACTCAAAATAATTGTTCTCTCTCTTTCATTTATACACTTTTCTTAATATGTGTGAAATGATCAACTGACTCAGTTAAACTGGGACGGAGAGAGTAATAAATCTAAGATTAAAAATAATTGTAAAATGCAAAAATTAAAAAATTTTAACTTCAAGTAAAATTAATTATATAAGGAAAATCAATTCTCCTTTTAAATCATTAAAACATGATAAAATCAAGGGTCTTGCCAACTTGTGTTTCAATGACATGTTAAGTCCATCTAATATTAGATGTCGTATTTGAGTTTTACACAGTTATTAAAAAAATGATTAATAATGTTGATTTTAATAGTAAAATGTGTATCATTTACTAAAACATCATTAGTATGCAACAAATAAGGTTAGGGTGCTGCTAACCAGTGCCCTCGAGGCACTGGAACCAATAAATTGACCAGTTCCATTTATTTTATCTCAATTAATATGGGAAATAATAAACCAACTAATTAAAATTAACATAAGTCGTATTCAATACTCTCATAAAGGCATAACAATTATATAATTTTGAGAGTTGACCAATTTATATCTATTTGAACTAGAAACATAATATTCTATGATTTTATTTTTTGCACCATTCCCTTTTTTTTTTCACCCCTTGAATTTTCCTCAAAGCATATTGTTTTCTTTCATTTTTTTAAATTAAAAGTTGCAGACATAGTTACACTAAGACAACATATTTTAAAGTCCAAAATAAATTAGGAATTTCAAAGATAAAATATATCCAAATAAAATATCAAATACAAAATCATTAAATCAAGGTAAATAAGTGAAATCTGTCAATTTATTGCTTCTTAACCCGGGCACTGGATAGCATTATCCATAAGGTTATATTAGTGGAAGAGAATAATAAATAATGTATATATATTATAAAAAGACAGCTAATTTAAAACAAAGAAAATTAGAAAAAAAGATGACACCTAATTAAAAACGATACCAATTTTTCATTGGTAAAAGTTAAAAACAATATTTAACTTTTAAAAAGGTTGACTGTACAACTTTTAAGACAAATTTTTAGAATTATTTTTGAATCTCCAAAATTTAAACTAAACATATGTTAAATATGTTTGACTTTATTTTCATATATCACATCTAATCTTTTATATATATAAGAAAAAGTAGACGCATTTTATTTAAAATTTAGACAACATACATCAAATTTTGTTGATTAAACTTTTTCTTAGTTATATAATGAGAGGAAGTAATTTTAAAATCAATTATTATTGATTGTGATTAATTTGCTGACAATATAAAAATATTTACATTCATGATGTATAAAAGTTAATTTTTTTGCCAAAAAAATAAAATTAAACTCTTATTAAATCCTTTTTTTTTAGAGATCTTATTAAATTCTTTAAGAGTGCCTACTTTTAATAATTAAATGTAATTAAATCTAATATATGACGACAAGATATAAGGAGATTGTATTTCTCTTTACTCAATGAAGTACACATGTATTCTTTATTATACATATTTGGATTTGGATGTGGAGTTGAAGAAAGTTTACGGCATGCATTCTTTGATGAGTGAATACTTAAATTTGTCCCTGAATTTGTACGAATCAGACAAAAACATCCCCTAATTCATTGAAATGCATGCTTTGTCCTTGAATTTGTCATATCTCAATCAAATTAGTCCCTATGTCCATTTGAGGCGTTAACGGTGATGACGTGGCTGTTAACCTCTCACATGGGTTGCCATGTCAGATGCCACATAAGCAGGGACTAAATTGATCGATAGTGACAAAAATTTTGAAGAACGAAATTTATTGATTTCAGAAAATATTATGCAATAAAGTCCCTGTTAATTTTTACATACTATCAAATCGATCCCTAAATTATATTAAAAAACCGTCAAATAAGTCCTTGAATTATATAAACATATATCCAATTTGATCCTTGAAGCACATATTTGCAGAACATAGTAAAAATGATAGAACACCCAACTTCATCCTTGAAAATAACATTAAATAAGTCATGTCTTAAGTTTGAAATATTACATAGGCAAAAGCAACCCAACTATGGAGCATTAACAAGTTAAATATTTTGATCCATGTCATAGAGATTCGACAAAGTTTTACGTTGGCTGTCGAGGCCTAACACAACCCTCTCCTTTTACGCGGGCTTGAGACCGACCTTGGCATGATTTTTAACAAGTCAAAATATTCCAAAAGCATAATCTAAACATGCATCAAGCATCACTTCTTTGGAAATCTAGGGGTTGGGATAAACTCCATGAACTTAGATTGAGTTGAACCGGATGGACCATAATTTGGATATGGAACTCTAATAACGTCAGGAGTAGTTAGATGTGTTGGTGCAGGCCCCCTCACTGATGTTTGCTTAAGCCTCTCATTTAAAATAATTGGCCGTCTAATGTTATACCTCCTTGCAGGAACACCCTGCAACAACATTTCAATCATATCAGTCCCTAAATCATAATACATTCAATCAAATAAGTCCCTAAATTATATCACTAACTATCAAATCGATCACTAAGATTTAACAGTCATGCTTGTCCAGGCACTACTTCATTTACAACAACATTGAGAGCATTTTGTTCCTGAATTGCAACATTTCCAGCAACAACATTTCCAACATTTCCATTTTCAGCAGTTTCTGCAACTTGTCCATCATTTTCAGCTACAAGATTTTGCCAACATTAGTCATAATCACGAGCAAAACAACATAAAAATGTAAATCACAATACAAAATAAACCCATTTTATAAACTGATTTAATCAACCACTTATTTCGTTCATAACTACTCTAATGTTCATCATTTTTAGTAACCAAACATAAAAACATGAAATTTTATAGTCTTTAACACAAAACCCTAAAATCAGTAATCTAAAAAACGCAATCAAAGCAAGCAAAAACGAACATCAAAGCAAGCATGATGATGAAAATCGTAAAGTTAAAAACGAATGCCTAAAAATTGAAGACGAAAATCACAAAGACGAACAAAAAAAAGGGAGAAAACGAACAAGACTTAATGGAAAACAAACAAGAACGACATTACCTTAAGAAACGACGAAATCTTTAGTCAAAACGGAATCTTTTGCAACATTCCTCGCCAGAGATGATGATGATTTTGGAGAGGTGAAGATGATGAAGATTTCAGCGGGAAGGAGAAAGGTCGGAGACGTTTTTGATGTTCTTACTGAAATGTGAGGATGGAAAGGTATGAGTAATAGAGGGGTAAATTTGGAAAAACATGAAAAATTGAATTTAAAAAGTAAAAATGAAAT
>Ga0315914_1003699_pt1 | contig 23132 bp, 7 predicted proteins | sample MpolenodulesMG_FD_203920 | JGI IMG/M metagenome (GOLD analysis project Ga0315914, IMG submission 203920) | Medicago polymorpha root nodule microbial communities from Los Angeles, California, United States - elongated nodules | ecosystem: Host-associated > Plants > Roots > Nodule | place: USA...
AGGAACTTGTTGAAAACAATCAAGAGAAGAAGAAATGTGACACAATCACAAGCTATGCAGCAAGAAACCGTTGGTGCTTGTATTGAATTAGGAGAGTATGGTCTTGAAGGTGAGATTGAGAGGTTGAGAAGGGATAGGGCTGTTTTAATGGCTGAGATTGTGAAATTGAGACAGCAGCAGCATAATTCAAGGGAACAATTATCTGCTATGGAAGCTAGGTTGTTGATTACTGAGAAGAAACATCAACAGATGATGAATTTTCTTGCAAAAGCACTTAGTAATCAATCTTTTATACAGCAATTGGCACAGAATACAGAGTTGAAAGGCGTTGAAATGAAGCGAAAACGGAGGCTCACTGCCAGTTTGAGTTTGGAGAATTTGCAAAATGATTCTGGAGCTATAAGGACCGTGCCAATTGAGTCTGTGGTTGATTACTCTTGTCAAGAACAGCAAGAGGGTTTGACTACTATTGAGTCTGAGATGGAGACACTGTTAAGTGCTTATGATAATGAATCAAGCAGTGAAGTTAAGGACTACGCTGCATTGAGTTCTGTTCCAAGTTGTAATGAGAGTAATTTGGGTGACGCTGTGTGGGAGGATTTACTGAACCAAGAGTTGGTTGGTGGGAATCCAGAAGATGAAGTTGTGATTGGTGATTTTTCTCAAATTGACGTGCCGGTTGAGGATTTGGCAGGGAAGACTGATGATTGGACTGTGAATTTGCAGAACCTTGTTGATCAAATGGGTTTTGAACCTTAGTCAACTTGGTTGTAGAGTTTTCATCATGACTGTTTGTCACTTGAGTTGCATGCACCTTGCTGGTATGAACTTTGTTGTTGTTTAATGATTGATAAATTGATAATAATTTCTGTGATGGTAATTGATGTAGAATATGAATGGCTTTGTATGCAGCAGGGAAGATTGTACTGCAGAAGAGGCCATCACATGTGTATCCTTTATTTTGAACAAAACAACATTCTGTGTGAACAGTTTGAATAATTTGTTGTGTTAAGTTAATATTTCAACTACTACTACTACTGTACTTCTTATTCTGTCCTAATGTTTTTAGTTACATTTTGCAGGCGTTGCCCAAAGTAAAGCAAATATTTGTCAAGATGATTGAATGGGAAAAGTTGGGCTTGTAGTCTGCTACTTTATTAAACTGCCAAATTGTGTACTCATAGAGCGTGCAGTGTAACATTGATTGTTTTTACTAAAAAAAGAAACACATTGATTCTTGAGCTGGTGGCTGGTTTTATGCATAACAACACATCATTTGTTAGGACCATTCAACACACCCCAGATGCTGAGACAGTTTTTTGAGTTTGAGCTGATTTTGTTCTTCTTGGGAACTTTTTATCTCTAATGTATCTTGTGTTTGTTCCGCTTATTTAGACTTGTCAAAGAGATTCAAATATCTTTGACCAGGATAAATTCTGGTCTTTAGTTTTTGTGTGTGTTCTGTACATTGTTTGCCTGTTAGAGCGGTTTAGGTATTGTGCAGTCTATTAGTTAGCTGCAGTTTGCTTTCTTTGTTTCTGATTATTTTGTTAATATCAGCGGAGGAGGATATGGTGTTCACTGGATTGCCTGAATTGTAAATCGAATAGCTTGGATCATAATATATATTAAGGGTGTTGATTGATGTCAGTTTGCTTCAATGCTTACAAATGAATATGGTCTGCGTTGTTGTTTTGCTGTTAGTGGAATGGTGATTTGGCTTATTTGTTAGTGTTTTTATTTGCAAATGGTAGTGCAATCGAGTGAATATTGGTGATTTGAAACTGCAGCTTTATTTTGAGGTGGCATTGTGAAGCGAGAGTTGCTTGCTGGTGGACTTGTTGAGCCTTAGTTTTGTAGGGTCTCATTGTTGTGTATTGGGGTTTTCCTCTTGTAAACGGGGTCTGATGGTGATGAAAATTGCTCTATACACATTTGCTTAGATCGGAAAAAAAAAATGTAAATTACTCAGATGTCCTCGGTAGTTAACTGTGAATTATGGAATCGGCTGCAGTTAACTACCGAGGAAAACTTCGACAGTTAACTGCCAACGTGTTTTTTTTTTGTTGATAAAAACCATAAATTGTTATTATTAATATTTATTGATTTTGAATGTTTCAATCAAAATCATAGTATTATATTTATGCATATATATCTTAATAAGAATGGCATTTAAATCATGTAAAAATTAAGCATTTGAATATTGTTTTGCACATTGCTTAAATAAATAATAAAAAAATCGTTAAAATAATTGTACACAGCGATTTTTTTTTAAAGTATAGTTTGTTGTTATATTTTCTACATAACGATTTTTTTTATTTTAAGAATTTGCAAATTAATATTCAAATGTTTAATTTGTACACTCATTGAAATTTTTTTGATGCTCTTTATTTTTTTTGTCAAGATTTAAATGATATTTTTATTAAGATATATATGTGCATATGTATAATACTTCAATTGTTTGAAACGTACCAAAATAATGATTGAATTCAAAATCAATAAATATTAATAATGACAATTTATAGTTTTTGTCAAAAAAAAAACAGGTTTGAAGTTTCCGTGATAGTTAATTGCCAAAGTTTTCCTCGATTGTTTACTGCCGAAGTTTTCTTCGGTAGTTAACTGCAGCCGGTTCCATAATTCGGCAGTTAACTACCAAAAAGCATTTGAGTAATTTACATGTGTTATTTAGCCTAAGCAAATGTGTATGCAACAATTTTCAATCGAGAGGCATCGGTGATTGTATATAAGTCGGGGGTGTGTTGTTCCACTGGTCAATTTCTTGATTTTTTTTTCTTCATGTGTAGAGTAATAATACTTTTTGTCACTAAGGGTTTTTAAATTGAACAACATACAAATTTGGTGCATTTTGTCAAAAAAAATAATACAAATTTGGTGCATGGTATACAATAAAATTTCAATAACTTAAAGGAAGTAGTATCCGAAAACTTCCTAATTTTGATAGATTGTATTCTAAAGTGGATTTTATAGAGCTTTGGATTTTATAGAGCTTTGTTGGACATACGAACTTTTATTATCCTAATAAAACAGTAATATACAACACTAGTTATTTGAATTACATAATCAAATCTAATTCGATAAACCGGCTACTACCTAATTATAAATCAGTAAGTAGGATCATTTAATGAAACAAAATCAAAAGGATGCCCAATTTATTCTTTTGACTTTTTAAACATGTTTTCTTGTTAATTTGTTGACCTTTACAACTGGGGCATTGCCAATAGTGAAATCTTTATAAAGTCTTTTTTATCATTATCAACTTATCACACTCCTCTCCGTTAAATTCCTGTTCTTGTCGTATCTTCATTTTTCACTGGCGATGACAAGTACAAGGCATCATTACTAGTAATTACTGTTGGTCCTGTATGAAGAGATTCGTGAAGGTTCTAGGGCTTGTTTGCTTCATCAAGCACTAGTTGATATGCGCAAATAACAAAACAAAACTAGGTGCAACAATATTAAGGTGAACACTACGTTGTCTTGGAGTTTGGCTAAATATGTATTCCTTATTCAATTATTCAATGTATGTTATGTTTTGTTTTAATTCATTTAAAAATAAATTTTGTTTACCGAATATCGATACTCAATCAAGATGCAATGTATCATAGAATTTTCTAGTACTAAACTCACATTTACCCAAAGAGAAAGAGAAATGTTCGGAACTCTCTTTCTAACACTCGCTTACAATCACTTTTTTATTGAGTCAAACTCACTTTCTGATAATGAATTTAAGAACGGTTTAATATGTAATATGTGGGTCACCATTCCGATTTTATTGAAATTAGAATCTATGACATCATACGTCAAATTTAAGCGTATCATACAACATTTTCCTTTTTTTATCCAATTTTAATCCCTATATTTTTTTAAGGCTATCATCCCTATATTTTGTGGCACAGAAATTAATTTTCATAAATATATTATAAAATCCAGCATAGAAGAATAGATAATGCTTAGAAATATCCTCTTCAACCCAAATCTTCCATTACACCAATCCTACCTCCATGTCAACATTTTGTTTCCCAAGTATCTACTTCCGTTTCTGTCACATTTTGCAGTGTATTTTAACTCAGAGCCAGAGATTAATGTTTTTTACAACACTGAATCTGCATCCGTACTCCTTAAAGATAACATGTTCCTACAACTCGTGTCTTTTTTCGTTATAAAACCCTGTGACTCTGTCTGAAGTATATTCAATTAAACGTACAACATTGATTCCTTAGCATTTGCAAAGCATAAATGCTGGTCAAAATGACTAAAGTAAAAAAGGTGTTCACAGTAATTCCTAGTTATCCATTATTATTCTTTTAGGCTAAAGAATAAATTTGTGATTATCATCTTGCTCATTGATTTATAGCTCTCGCGACTCCTCCCGATCGAGTAGGACAAGAAGTGCTTATAGTACCTAAGTTATGCTCAATCGAGCATAGCCCTCAAGAAGTTAGGAATAGGATGCATAGTGGAATTTTTTTGTGCTTCTCGATTTTGGGGTACATGCACTTAATTATATACCTCACCTAAACTTATATTTAAACATTCACAAGGGTACAAAACAAACACATGCACAAGCCCGTAGGTATCTTTTCAACCCAACGTGACTCATGATACTCCATTATTTTTTGTCTTCCCATGAATGCCATATTATTGATTTGATTACAATAATAATTGGAATAAATTAGGAAAATGGATTGGATTGGGCATAAAGGTATCTAATTCTCATATGTCATCATTCATATACGGACAAAATTAAAAAAAAGTCCATTTGCCTCCAATTTCTCTATATAAGCTAAAATCTTGAAGCACGATAAATGAATTGAAACTAGAGCACTCACCCTCCAATAACCAAAACTAACGTCTCTACTCTTGTGAATTTGCAATGGTGTTCATGGATTTGGAATGGTTGTTTCCAATTCCAATTAGTGTCTCTTTTGCTTCAACAATATTGTTCACACTATTCGCTTTAATAGGAGGATGGTTGATTTATCTGTATGGACCTTATTGGAGGGTAAGGAAGGTTCCTGGTCCACCATCTCTGCCGTTGGTAGGGCACCTTCACTTGCTGGCTAAACATGGCCCTGATGTTTTCTCAGTCCTTGCCAAGCAATATGGTCCAATTTACAGGTTTGTTTACATGACTTTTTTTAGCTTTTTTTTAAGGATAAATTAGTGTATGCTATTAATCCCACAAATTTATTAGATTCAAGTGATCAATCAACTTCAACTAAGACAAATTATTCGATAAAAGCTGAATTCAAATACTGACTAAAGTAATATTCAATCAGATTTTACTTGTTTTCTCGCATAACTTTAAATTATCATTGGTCCTTTCCTCCGGAAACCAAAGTCTTAAAATCAAAATAATTACTCAAAATTATTTAAGGATTGACATGTTTCAATACATCCAAAAAATGTACTTGCATTTGATATTGTAGCGCAATTGTAACTACTTTGGTGAATTGTTAATAGTGTACCACCTCACACTAGCTACCACTTTATCATAGTCAATGAATGATTTCAAATACTTATTCTCTTTTTTCACCTCAATTTGATTTAGAATATTAAAGCTTTTGCTTTTGAAAAGATATCGATCTTAGTTGCACATGGATAGCTATTCAAAATCCTTTTGGGGGGATGATTTTGAGCAGAATCATGACTCAATGATGGCTGGTTGGGTAAGAGTGCAGCTTGGTGGGTCGCTGTCTTTGGACCCTGGAAATTGAAAATGATATATCAATTGATAAAAACAAGTGATTATTCTATAATCCAATTGCCTCTTCTTTTAATTCTCGTTTATTTATGTGCTTGTTTTCTTCCAAACAAAAATCATACAAAGGGCCCAGCTGAGAGCACCAGCTTCGTATGCTTTCAGATTATTTTTCATTAAAAACAAAATACTTTATTAATAGATATTTTTGTTTGAAAGAAAAATACTTTATTAATAGATGTCTATTCTCATATTGGTCAATGCCGGTTCGACTTATTATAGCATAGTAGCCTTGTTTGATTTCTTTTGACCAATAGTAACATTGTTGATCTTAATGATGTTTCTTTTGTCTTGACCCTCCTAGCATTGTTAATTATAATCGGGGAAAGAAAAAAAATCCAATCAATAATGCTTGCCATCCACACCCGAATAAATGAAGTTATTTGAACAATCATTTGGATGATAACTTATGCGACAATCATAAATTTACAAAAAAAGAAATAATGCGAGTATGAGAAAAGAAAGTTGTGACAAAAGTTGGTTGTATAAATACCATTTCTCTACTTATAAGCACTCTTCAATCCTCTACTAAAAGTGAAGAAAGTTTTGCCAAAAAGAATGTGAAGAAAGTGTACTCATTTTCTGTCTCTTCCATTATTTGGAGATTCAACTTCATTTTTTATAGGGTTAAATAGGTTTTTATCTCTATAAATATAGTCAATTTAATTTTTAATCCCCGTAAGAAAATGAAAGTCTTTGTCCCCATAAATTAAAATTTGTTTAATTATAAAATTTTACATAAACTAAAGCAAAACAATAAGGATGAAAAGTTAAAAGTTAGGCAGCATATTGTTTAGTTTTTTTCCTTCTTTTCTTGTTTTTTATTTCCATTGATAAAAAAAAGTAACTACACATATATTCAAACTTATTTTTAAGGGATATTCAAGCTTCCTTAAAAAAAAAAAAAGGATATTCAAGCTTAGCTTATTATATTTATGGGAAATGTTAACGTGTGCCCTTAAGGCACAAGTTAAAAAGCTAAAGCTATAAGTATTTTATTGGAATTTGTGCATTTAATGTTGTAAAAGTTTAATAATTTAAATTTTCAATACAAGATTTATTTCTTATTTCCTTTTATAGGTTCCTTAACATGACCCTATATTTATTGGTTAATATTTAAATCTAGTTTATATGAAGTAATTACAACCAATTCCGACTTTTGAATTATTCAACCAAACGTGAATATATAAAGGGTCATGTTAACTAATGATCTTAGAACACTAGTTAAAAAAGTAAAAATATAATTTTTTTTATTAGAAATAATAATTTTTTGACTTGTAAAAAGTTTAACATCCAACTTTTTACCATTTTCCAATGTAAAAAAATTATATTAGTTTTTTTTTAGGAATTATATTAGTTTTCTTAACTTGTACTTCAAGACACTAGTTAAGATTTCTCATTGAGAAATGATATTTGTACAACCACTTTATTACAACTTTCTCTCTCATATTCACATTATATTCTTATTCTCTCTCTATTGTTTTGGACCAATGAAAAGAGAAAAAATGAAAGTTGTCATCAAAGTTGTCACAAATGGTGGTCGTACATCTAATTCTCATTTATATCAACTCATTTGCTGTCCTTTTGTCGAAAACACTCCTTTGGTGTCCTCACACACCAAAAGGCAAAATAGACCCATGGAAAGAGCCTGTAATTATTATTGCTATTCCAAAATCATACAATTTGGAATAATCAGTGTCTGTGATGATCATCATATTCTGAACTCATCAGTATTTCTCTTTGCTGGTGAATGATTAATTTACTAAAAATAACACTTGCTAAAATTGATCATCATATTATTGTTTCTAAAGAATGAATGTAACCAAAAGGTGGCTTTAAATTGCGGCGGAATCTGAATGATGCAGTGTCTGCAAATTAAAAGGAATTCTGAGCCCGTGATACCATAAAAAGTTAAGCAAAGAGTGATCGGTGATGAGGAGAGTAACTGAAAGAAATTGATAGATAAATTAAATACTACTCCCTTTAATAAAAAATTAAAATAACACCCATTCTATTTTCTTTTACAGAAAAATAACACTCATTGTAAATAATGATTTTTCATTACATTTCTTTTTACTACGTACTTTTATTCCTAATTATATTAACTTTGTCATTTTCAAATACTCTGAGAAAAAAATTTCCGTGATTTTTTATTTTATTTTATTTTGGTACAATATTCCATGAAATTATTGTCTATTTTGTAAATGGATTTTTTTTTTTAAGAATCTAAATTAACCCACCTAAATTGTAAACGGATATCACTGTATATTTTTATGTATAGATGTGTTTAACCCTGACTTTAAGTTTCCAAAACAAATTATACTTGGATAAAAGAACAAATATATCTAATCATTTGAAATAATATTTATATTTAGGGGCACTTTTTTTCTTAGTTAGGGATAGATGTATAAACTTTTCCTACATTCATATAGTATATCTTGAAATTTTGTAGTCTCTAATTAAGTTGATTGTATCTTCCTCTCAAAAGATGTTGATTGTATTTTTTGGGGTGTTTGGATCCTGTTGGATTTAGGGATATAATGTATAATCTAAATTTTTCTCTCTAAATCCAACAGTTTCTACAGCTAGAGAATCCACATTCTTTCTTTGTCTACTGCAAAAAATGTTTATGGTTATTAATATGTTCCTAATATTTATTAGTGCAGATTTCATATGGGAAGACAGCCACTAATAATAGTAGCAGATGCAGAACTGTGTAAAGAGGTTGGAATCAAAAAATTTAAAGACATTCCAAACAGAAGCACTCCCTCTCCCATTAAAGCTTCTCCACTTCACCAAAAGGGTCTCTTCTTCAGCCGGTACTCAAATTGGAACTATAGCAGTATTATGTTATTTCAACTATTGCATGAATAGTAAAATCAAATTTATATGCACATAGATTCTCATGAAATTTCATATGCACATAGATTCTCAGTGGTGCAGCCACTAAGTTGAATATCACTTTACCTTTTTTAAGTGGCAAAAAACTCAAAAGTCATAATCATATATGTTCTCTATAAGGTTACATTATTTGTCGGCATATATGTACAAAAAATTATTTGAAAATATTTTCTTAACAGTCTCATGCCACTTTGAGTTGCAGGGATTCACAATGGTCTACAATGAGAAATACCATATTGTCGGTATATCAACCATCACACCTATCAAGATTAGTGCCAACAATGCAATCATTCATAGAATCTGCCACTCAAAATCTTGACTCACAAAACGAAGACATTGTCTTTTCTAATTTATCACTTAAACTCGCAACCGATGTGATTGGACAAGCAGCCTTTGGTGTCAACTTTGGCCTCTCTCGATCTCATTCCGTTCACAACGAAAGCAAGAACGTGGCTACTGATAATAAGGACTTAATGAATGCAAGTGGTAGTAATGAAGTAACTGACTTCATTAATCAACACATATACTCAACAACTCAACTTAAGATGGACTTGTCGGGTTCTTTCTCAATCATACTTGGTCTACTTGTTCCAATTCTTCAGGAACCATTTAGGCAGATTTTGAAGCGAATACCAGGCACCATGGATTGGAAAATTGAGCGTACTAATGAAAAACTAGGTGGCCGTCTCGACGAGATTGTAGAGAAAAGAACGAAAGATAGAACACGTAGTTCAAAGGATTTTTTGTCACTTATACTAAATGCTAGAGAATCAAAAGCTGTTTCGGAAAATGTTTTCACACCTGAATATATCAGTGCTGTTACTTATGAGCACTTGCTTGCTGGATCAGCAACCACTTCCTTTACATTGTCTTCTGTTGTCTATTTGGTTGCTGCACATCCAGAAGTTGAGAAAAAGATGCTTGAAGAGATTGATGGGTATGGTTCACAAGATCAGATACCTACGTCCCAAGATCTTCATGACAAGTTTCCTTATCTCGATCAGGTTAGTTAAACTGAATGAACAATCCTGAAAAAAATTCTGTATCGAGTTTGAATTTGCAAAGGCCAAGCGTAAAAATATAAAATAAATTGAACTTTGGATTTTATTCACATACACCATCAGTGTAAAGATTTTTTGCATAATCAATTAAACATTATAGTCAGATCATAAAAACGTTTGACTTTAAACATTACTACTTCTAAAGTCACACATGATTAATTGTAACTTACTGCCAATGTAAAACTTTTACACAGATAGCATATCAAAAATAAAGTCTTATACTTTATGCTCAATTTGATTTATGCAGGTGATCAAAGAGGCAATGAGATTTTACATTGTATCACCATTAGTAGCAAGAGAAACGTCGAATGAAGTAGAGATTGGAGGTTACCTTCTTCCAAAGGTAAAACATATATTTTTCCTTGCATGGTCATCAATACTTCTGTCTGCACGTGTCATAATCATAAAGAATTTTTTTTTGTTTTTTAATCTGTCATTGATGTAGTGTTTTTTGCAAGCAGGGGACTTGGGTTTGGTTAGCTCTTGGAGTTATAGCAAAAGATCCCAAAAACTTTCCAGAGCCAGAAAAGTTCAAACCAGAAAGGTTTGACCCTAACTGTGAAGAAATGAAACGAAGACACCCTTATGCTTTCATACCATTTGGAATTGGTCCTAGAGCTTGCATTGGTCAGAAATTTTCCATACAAGAGATCAAGCTTTCACTTATTCATTTATACAGAAAATACTTGTTTCGGCATTCACCTGATATGGAAAGCCCTTTAGAACTCGAATATGGAATAGTCCTCAACTTCAAGCATGGTGTCAAGCTCAGTGTCATAAAAAGAACAGAGACGAGCTTCTAAATTAACCGTTAAGATTGTACTTATACTTTGGGAGTCAGAGGATGACATATAAACTTAGGCTTCGTCTAACATGCACAAACAAAATATCTTGAACCATGCACAAGTGTCTTTTTCATTATTGAATGAATAAGTCACACCATATATCATCTATTGGTGAGATTTATTGATTCAATGGCAAACACTAGCTTGTGCAAGATGCAAGATTTGTCTTGTGCGTCATAGAATTGGCCATAAACTAATATTAGAAATAAGTATGATGAGATACAATACCAAATAATCATGTTGTATAACAAATAATGTAAGTTTATGAAAGAGATGTTATACAAAACGATGATTATTTGGAAGAGTAAGTTCATATAATAAGAGTGTTACAAATAATCATCTCTTTAGTTTTTGAATATCCATTAGTCACCTCTGCCTACAAAACGATGAACACTCGCAAAATATGGTTGGACAAAATATGATTTTCCCGTAAATTGACAATTCGTCCAGATAATCTCTCCAGGTTGAGTATTATCAATACTCACAAATGAACAATTATACAAATGGAGGCTCCCTTCACAAGTAACATCAAGGACATAAACAACTTCTAGTTCTACTTCAAGCTAGCTAACTAACTCATTAAAATACATTGAACAACAAGATGTTGAACTTCTTGGAAAAACAAATAAATAAAGAGATGCTGAGCATCCACACAGCTGCTATTTCCCTCTTTCACCATGGTCTCACCGAGCTCTTGTCCGATTGGGTTGGTAGGTGAAGTGGCCTAGAAAAGTTGAGTGAATGATCAGAAGCAGCTATGCTTTTAGAATCTCCGTTAGAGAAAACTGCAGCCCTCTTCATAAATTGAAACTCATCCATTGACTGTTGCCTTTGAGCTCTGTTATACATTTGATTACTACCCAATTTTAGCTTTGCCTTGGTTGATTTAGTCAGGTTCATGTAATTTGGCCTAGTGCTGTTACAACTATCCTCGGTCCTTTCACAAGTGTTCCCTGACATTGGAGTTGTGGATGTACAAATAGAAGATGATGCAGAACTCTCATCGTACCGAAACTCGGAACTTGGACTTGACGATGAACGAGTAGCTTGTCCAATATGGGGAGGAGGCTTAGCAGAAATCCTTGTTGTGACATTGTTCTTTTTGACTTTGACCGAGCATGGTTTCAAATTCGAGCTTACTAAGGGTTCTGCAAATTTCTTTGGAGGTGGTGGTGGGGTTTTTTCTAAGCTCTCGGCATGAGACTGTTCCATCAATCTAGTCTCCCACGGCTTGGCTGCCATCCATCTTTCCAACCAACTCCATCCCCCATTAGCTCTGTTCATCTCGTGATTCCGGAGAGTGGAAAACGAGGTGTTGGTTCGCGAATTAGTGCTTGAGGTTGGCCTGCATTGCTGGAAATCTCAAAATGTAAGCATCTTTCTTTGCAGAAAGGAAAGAAAAAGAAAAAGGTGGAAATTGTTTCTACTTTCCACTATGTTTGAATGGATAAACAATTTATTAGTTCCTCAAGTTGTAAGGCAACTTAAACTTGAAACTCTAACGAAATTTCAAATCATCCATGATTTGAAAATTCAGAGACAATTTCAGAGACTAAATTGAACAATTTAAAAGGACTAATTTGATTAAAAAATAACAAATTTGAGGGACTAATTGATGGCGCCTTACTCAGGACTGAAAAGAGACTCACTAACTTAATTTGTTACCTTCTGAGCAAGTGAGTATGCAAGTGCCCTCTCTCTTTTGAAAGCTCCTTCTTGCCTCATTTGAATTTTTGATTTAACATCGTCCAATGTTCCTATGCTATCACACCACCCTTCCTGCAGATTCACAAAATAAAATTCTTAGACATAACAAAAACTAAAACTAGATAAAGTTTCCACTGTCAATTCACAACACATACCTCTGCTTCCTTCAAAAGTTCAAGTTTGCTGCGTCGTTCATTAAGCATATTCTGCACGGCTTGTCCCTCCATAGACATCCTCACACGACGAGCTCTTACTCGAGCTTGAACACGAACTAATGCCTGCATGCACCTCAATGTCACTGCAGCTTGCTTCCTCACCTGTCTACCCCTGACAAGTGCTTGAATCCTCACCACTGCCTTCAATGCCCTCAAAGCCCTTCTTGCCTGCACTCACAACCCTCACATTAATTACAAACACAGTTCCTTCCAACAAATAGTTCAATACACTAACATCACAACACATTTAAAGTTTCAAAAACAACTCTTCATATTCACTATAAGAAGAGAATTAACAACTATCATGTAAACCCTAAAATAGATCAATGTCCAAAATTTTCCAATCTAAACTAAAAAAAATATTAAATGGGTATGTTGATTTCGAATAAAAGTTTAAAGCTTTAGCTTAACTTTGTCTAAAAACATGAAAATAAAAGAGTCATCAAAGAGGAACAAAAACACAAATTTAATAAAAAAATAACAGCTTGAGTTGAAGGTTGAAAAAATTGAATACCAAGAAGGCTCGGAAAGTGGTTTGGATTCTTATAGCAGCCCATTCTTGCCTAACAAGTCTAAAATCCTTAGGTTGAGCTCTAACAACGGTAGCCACTGCAGCAGTGTAAGCTTCTGCAGCAGTTGGAGATTCAGACCCTTCAGAAGCTGCTTTGTGGTGGTTTGTTTTGAAACCCTTCCATGAACTGTTATCTCCTGATGAACTTCTCCATAACCTCCATTTCTTACTTTTACCACCCTCCTTCACCTTCAAACATAAACCAAACAAAGTTAACAACAACAACAAAAAAAAAAAAAAAAACTTTAAATTTTTTTTGTGTGGCTTATATGAAAATAGTAACTTACATGTTGTTCATCTTTGTCTGGTTTCTTGAATCCGATTAATGCTTTGACCCATTTTCCAGAAGCACCCATGAGTGTTGCTGAGTTTTGGCTTCAGACTAGAGAGAGAGAGTGAATGTGGTAATGTACTTGACTCTTGAGTGATTGTCTTTGAATGAAGTGCAATAAAGTGAGTTGTGAAGTAGAGAGAGAAAGTGAGAAAAAGAAGGGTTCGTGGGGGGTGTGGTTATGTGGTGCGGAGGGGTGCAGTTAGATCTTAGAAGTTGGTGTTTTGAGATTTGAAATTCAAAAACGTGCAACGGGACAGAGGAAGAGAAATAAGGTTGGTGGTCCCGCAAGTTGGATTGGAATTGGATGATTCGTTTGTTGTCTTGGAAAACTGCCACATAATCACGTTCGCCGGTTCAAATTTTGAGTTTTCATGAGGTGGGGTCCATGAGTTGAGGAAATAGTTAAAGAAAAGAAAAGCTTATAAAAAGGCACGAAACGTTTTGGCGATGGAAAAAGTGAGATAGGTACTACTGGCCAGAAAAGAGAGGGAAAGTTATGCAAAAATAAAGAAAATGATGGTAGTAAGGGACAAGAGGATCTTTCATGTTTTTTCTCAAAACAAAAACAGAGAGAGACAGTGCACTTAAGATCTGCAGCTCTCATATTAATACACCGTATGGCCCCTTCTTCTTTTCTCAATTACTCCCCCTATTCCTAAGTAAAAAAATGTTAACATGTACCACAAGATATAAGTTAATGAGTCGGATATGAAAATATTTTATTGGAATCCGTACATTAAATTTAATTTTTAAACTACTAATTAATTGAATGCATAAAATAAAACTTAAGAAAATGTTTTTATTTTTGGGCTGCTTACCATATGCTTTATTACACAAGTTAGCATAACCCATAAAAAAATTCAAAAAAAAATGGTTATATTTATTTATAAGAAAATGTCACGAGTTTTAAGGTGTAATTATTGTTTAAAAGATTTTTCTATCCCTTATTTAGTGGTTTCTTTCTAATATTAGTAGATGTGTTCTTGTCAAAAAAAAATATTAGTAGATGTATTTAAAAAAATACTCTTGTCAAATATTATGTGAAAAATATATAAGTGAAGAGTGAATTTTAAGCACTCTCGTTAAATTTCCTAAAAAAAAGTACCCTCGTTTAATGTTAATGCATTCATAATTGTCATTCCTTAAGAAAAATCATTGTCATAAATGTGAAGTGAAAAATATTGATTCTATACTATAAATATATAGAAAAGAATATGTTTTGGCTTTTTTAGGTTGACTTTTTTGTTATTCAAATTATACCCTTAAATATATTTCTCTATAATAATGTTATATTGTTGGTGTTATCAAAAAAACAAGATTTTTTTTTTATAATTTTTATATTATTGTTGTCATTGAAAAAGATAAATATGATTTGTTAAGTTTGTTACGTTTGAAAAATAAGTTTGTTACATTTTTTTACCAATGTTATTCTAAAACTTTTATTTATTCGCATGAAATTAAATAAAATTAATTTGCTTTTTCTTCCATTATCTCTATAACCAATAACCAATTAAAAAAATTATTTTTACATCTTTTCATGAAACTTTATTTTTTCAGGTAACCTTATTGCTAGAAATCCACATCTTAAGACGAGGCGTCCGCATTTAAAACTCTGACTCTGACTCCTGCATATATTATCCAATGTTCCTACTGAGTGAGTTCATGGGGACATCTTCCCATGAAACTTATCATAGGAAAAAAAATCAAAAACTTCACTCTAGATTATTATTCATTTTGGTCACTATTATTAGCAAAAAGTCAGTTTTTAAATTCATTGAATAACTAATGTATTCAGTCTACATATGCATTACATACATTAATTATTCAATGAATTTGGATTAAAATAATGATTGGAGGAGTTTTTTTTTTTTTTTATAAGTTTGAAATATTTTTTTCTTATAATTTAGATCGGAAAAGGTGTTAATTCTAGAATATATTTTTTTTATGGAAATTCTAGAATATAATTGAAAAATATAATAATTAATATTTCATTGAATAAAAAAACGAGATATTTTTTTTAAACAATTTTTTTTAGGATGTGTTTGTTTCAAAGTTTGTAATATGATTCCTGAAAATTTGAGATTGGGAATGCAACATTTTCATGTTTGTTTCAAGTTTTGAAAATTTGTTCTCATGAATGTTATATTCCCAGGAATGTTATTTACACGTGATTTCTTCTATTGTTATTCATAAGCAACTGTTTTAGTGATTTGGAAGGAAATGATCAACCGTGTATTTCAAAATACGGTTTCCACTCCTTTTACTCATTGAAAAGGTAAAGTTAAATTCATTCTTATGGTTGAAATCAAAACAAGTGGCATTTGCTTATAGTTATCATAACTAACTAGTGGAAACATCCGCTTCTTTGTATGTGTGTTAATGTGTAATTTATTTTGTTTTTTCGATGGTGCTCTTTAATTTTGGCACCTTGACTTTGTAAATATTTTTCGGTGTTTCTCGTTTTGCACACCTTGTGCGGGTGGAAACACTGTTGGGTTATATATATTTCATTTTGATTTGTTAAAAAAAAAAAAAAAACTTGCTGTAAATTCTTACTACAACTCGCATTTATTTCCATTTTAATTTTTTAAATTAATATTGTTAAACATACCCATAAAATCTAAATATTTACCAAACACATGAGTATGATTGTTATTCGTGGAATATTATTCTTAAGAATGTGATTCCAAGAAATGTAGTTTCTTGACTTACAAACACACCCTAAAGACGGAGGGAGTACTCACTACTAGCAACTTCTTTAAACTTTTTTGGAGAAGATTAACGGAAAAAAAAAAAAAAAAATTCCTCTCTGTACGCTCTAGAAAATTTTAATATTGTATTAAAGTAAAATTCATTAATTTATGTTTCATCCATAGCAAATTATAGGTTATTAATGGAAAGAGACATTGAATTGAAATTAAAAAGAAGTAAAAAAGAGAAAGCAGTAAGGAGGGAATAATACAGTATTAAAAGAAATATTAATGCTTAAATGACACTTTAATATTAATGCTTAAATGACACTTTAAAACGATATTATCTGACCCTTTTTCTTTTCTTGCTAAAAAAAAATGGCATATATTATGGGAGTGTGTGTAGGGAGTAGTATTCGGATATTTTTACCCTAAATCAATTTTTCAGCTAATTTACTCTAAATCAAATTTAATGTGTTTCTATCCAAAAACGTTTAGATGAAATAGAACGAGTCTCTTCTAACTTAGCCAAGATCTTGAGTTCGAATCAAGTATTGGGCACGTAACAACGTTAAAACTCTTAGGGAGAGCTTGCCGCCCATCTAGATTCCACAGTATTTGAGGGATTAGTCTCCGCAGTTACACGCAGAGGATACCCGGTTTACACAAAAAATTTAATGTATTTATGTGGCAGTCCTCTAAAAAAAAATGTTTCTATGGCGGTAACAATTGATTTTGGTTGGATTGGTGCTGGAAAAATTATCCCAAGGTAACATAACTTATAACTTATGTTTGAAAATATTAATGTGAAAGAAAGTTGGCGTATGTTTGATATTACGGTGGTTATTCAAAATCACACCAAGTCATTGTTAAGTCGCAAAAGTTATAATGTGCAATTTTTGCAAAATCATGACGGTTTATATTGATTTTAGCAAATCAATTGTGATAGCACATATGCACTAACTTGGATCCGAATGTAAATTTTTCAAAGATTGTAGAATTTAATTAATATGTATTGTCAACGTACAATTATTTTATAGACGTATACAATAATATGTTGTCACATTAATTAATAAATATAAAAACATATGTTTTGTCATTTTCATTTATTGACGTGACAACACACTATTTAATACGTAAGTTTACACCATCATGTTATAGTAATTAAACTCAAGATAAACCGCACAATATGTGCAGGGGCCGGGGTTCGAACCCCGGACACCCCACTTATTCATCTTTAAGGTGAATTTCTCTGGCCGCTAGGCTACTTGACCAAAAAAAAAAACTACATATCCTGATTTAAAGTTAGAATCAATTCTATCAAATAATGAAACAACTAAAGCTTTGTTTGGTAAAAATAACGGATATCTGGTAATCTAACTGATAGCTGATGACTGATAGCTTATAGTTGATGGTTGATGACTGATAACGGATAAACTCGTTTGAGAAAAAAAGCCTTATTTGGTAACAACATTTTCATTTCATTATGAGCTTATAACTTATTTTTCAACACTATTTCAACTAACTTATTATCTTTTCTTTCACTTTTACCAATCCAATATGGCTTACCAAGCAGACCCTAAAATTCATTTTATTTTGTTCATTTTCTATAATCGTATTCTCTTATTTCATTTTCGAGTGAACCATCAAATTCGTCCTTAAATTTTCACGCGTCGGCCAACTCCGTCCCTCAATTATGCGAAATATCAACTTAGTCCTTGAATTTGTCAGACGTCCATCAAAAAGGTCCCTCCGTCCAAGTGCTCTGTTAGCCATGCTGAGCTGTCGCCCTGCATGTTGTGTTGTCTTGTACACGTGGCAAGAAGGAAGCCACGTGTTCAGGGACTAATTTGATTGAATTGGAAAAAGTTGAATTTTCACTTTTCAGTTTATTTTTTCTGCTTTTCCCATTTTGCCCCTGCATTACCCATACATCTTTCTTCACATTTCAGAACATCAAAAATGTCCTTGACCCTTCTTCCTCCCGCTAAAACTTCCTCCATTTTCACCCCTCCAAAATCACCACCATCTCCGGTGATTCTGACGTTTTTGAAGTTTGTGTGTTTGGCTGTGATTAAAGGTAACACCTTTCCTGTTGTTTATCAAGTTTTTGTGTTCGTATTCACCCTGTTTTTGTCCGTTTTTTTTGTTTTGATCATGTTGTTTATTTTGTTTCTGTGAATGTTGATGCCCGCCTTGTTCTTTGTTTGTGTTTGTTGCATTTTTGAGACAGTTGTTTTCAAGGATCAATTTGATATCTGATTAAACAATTCAGGGACTTATTTGATGGTTTTTTTATATAACGTAGGGATCTATTTGATAGATAGAGAAATAATTCAGGGACTAATTTGATGGCAATATTATTATAGTAAGATTACATTTCTCAATCATCTTCAACCTCTTTTCATTAGTTAAACCAACCTTTGGCAGAGGACAAGCATGAAATGGCCTTCCTGGATTTTTTAAAGTATTGGATTTTCTAACAACACAAATTGTAGGACACCAACATTCAAGCACTCTCACAACACCATTAAACTTGAAGCTTGAAGATGAAACTTGACTTTCATAATCGTTTTTTCCCATATTCCCACCCCCCATCATTTCAGATTCAATTTCAATAGTTTTGCTTCAAGAAATTTCGAGGATTTTGGCTTTCAAATTCAATACGAAAAAAATTAGGGTTTGAAGTTTTTTGAATTGGGGCAGAACTGGACCACTTATTATTGGAGGAAATTTTCGTGATTATAGAGTGTAGATTGCAGATTGTGTAATTAGGGTTCCAATTTTATACAATTGGGGAAGAAATAGTTGTTGGGGAAGAAAAGAGCCATTTGGGAAGAAAGCCAAAACATTTTCTGCAAATCAATCAATTTAGTCCTTCAAAATGTTTGTTATTATCGGCCAAATTAGTCCCTGCCTACGTAGCGTCTGACATGTGAGAGGTTAACGACCACGTCAGCCCCGTTAACGCTCCGTTTGAACAGAAGGACTAACTTGATTGACACTTAACAAATTCAGAGATTAAATTGATATTTCGCATAATTGAGGGACGAAGTTAGCCGACCCGTGAAAATTCAAGGACGAAGTTGATGGTTTACTCCATAAATTAATTTTCTCTTTCAAATGATAAAATTATAAAAACAATAGTGATTACAAACATCTTTAATACAAATTCAAACTTTCTTAATTTCCGTAATTTTAGCAAAAAGGTTTTATATATAAGGACGGAGGTAGTAATTAAATACATTAACAATCAAAATTGTGCATCAACATGCGTTCAATTATTGATTGAAAAGTATATTACGAAGAGAATATATAATCATTAATGTTTCAAAAATCTTAAAAACGTTCTTTTTTTCAATACAATTATTATTTTTTAACTAACAAATGACATAGCATTATCTTGCTAAAAAAAAGTTTTAATTATGTTTAAGGTCCTTACAAATAAGCGAGCTTTTAATATTGGTCCCTATTTAAATTTTATTAAATTTTTCATCCCTAACATTTTTTTTCCCGCTTGTAAGTTTGGTCCTTGCCCTCAAATTGTGTTGACTAGGCTAACAGAATGCTGACCCAGACATGCCACATAGACATTTCAAGTGACATGGCTGCCATGTGGTAAATGACATCATATGTTCTTGGTCCCTATAAAATTGGGACCTTTTAAGTTTAGTCCTTACTTAATTATAATGCTTTTAGTCCATATAAAAAAATTATGCACTCAGTTTTAGTCCCTACTAAATATAAATTTGTTTAATTATGCTTAAACTTTTAAGATTATAAACAATTTTTTGCACAAGTGTTAAGAACATTATGAAAAGTTCATCTGAAAAAAATTATCTCAAAATTTTATTTCTGCATCCATATTTTTTACTTTTATTTTAAACTTTTGTCTTTTTAAAAATTCATATTAAAAAATTCTAAATTTCAATATACGAGCCTTTTTTTTAAAGAGTAAACAAGCCTTTTGTAATGTTCTAAACTTGTATAGAAAAAATCATTGAAAAATTTAAGAGTTTAAGGATGGTTGCAAATTTTCCCATAATTTTTGTCAAAGCCTATCACTCTCCTTCATTCTTTTTATTCTTCCAGATCCATAAAATATTTCACCCTACAAATATTTCCGGTCAATCATTCCCTGAATTTGCCGGAAAAAACCCAGATATGTCTTACTATTTCTCTTTGTTACTACTTCGTTCTCTTCAATCTTCTTCGCTCCCACTCTTTGTTTTCCGATCCGAACCTTGAAAATCAACTGGTTTCGCTTCTCTCTCGAAAAGGTTGTTGCTGGATTTTTCAATGGTGAAGATAGTTGAGTTTTCGTGTGTTGAAGTTGACGTGTGATTAAGTTATTGAAATTTATGTCTTAGATGAATTTGCAAGCGAAGGTTAGAAGAGCGTCGCAGGCGTTAACGAGGTGGTGAAAAGAGTAGGAGGAGAGAGTTTGGATTTTTCACCACTTCGTTCACGCTGACGACGCTCTTCTAAAAACTCTTAAATTTTTCAATGATTTTTTTGATACAAGTTTAGAACATTAGAAAAGGCTCGTTTACTAAAATTTAGAATTTTTTAAATGAAATAAATTAAATATGAATTTTTTTAAAAGACAAAAGTTAAAAATAAAAGTAACAAAAATGTGGACCCAGAAGTAAAAATTTGAGATAATTTTTTGCAGATAAACTTTTCGTGATGTTCTTAACACCTGTGCAAAAAATTGTTCAAATTTTAAAAGTTTAAGCATAATTAAACAATATTAGATTTAGTAGGGACTAAAACTAAGTGCAATTTTTTTTTATATAGACTAAAAGCATTATTAAAATTAAGAAATGACTAAACTTAAAAGGTCCCACTTTTATAGGGACAAGAAACATATGAAGTCATTTACCAAATGGCAGCCATGTCACTTAAAATGTCCATGTGGCATGTCTGGGTCAACATTATGTTAGCCTAGTCAGCACAGTTTGACGGCAAGGACCAAACTTACAAATGGAAAAAACGTTGAGGATGATAAAATTTAAATAGGGATCAGTGTTGGAAGCTCGCTTATCTGTAAGGACCTTAAACATAATTAACCTAAAAAAATGAGAAATGATATTTGAACATCCATTTTGTGACAACTTTTGCTACAACTTTCTCTCTCATATTCACATTATTTTTTACTTTTTTTTTGTACAACATTATTTTTTTACTTTATCTTTCTATTGCTTTGATTTTCGTGCAATACCTATTTTTTCTTTGCAAATTATGATTGTTTTCATAAGTTGTCAATTAAAAGTTGTTCAAATAACAATTTTAAAAAAAATATAGGAAACTTTTGAAGAAGGGTGAGGGGTAGTGGACCCATTCTAATGACATGGCAAATAGGTCAATGTGACGTCCAGCTGTATGTTGTGGTTCATTTTTAAATTCAAAGTCTCTTTCTTACTATATTTTCCTCCCTAAATTCTCGTATTTCGGACTCGCATGAAGCTTATCCATTCCAACGTTGTCCCACCAAACACGTGCTCCCACATTGTCGTCTGAATCCAACGTGGATACTTTTCATTCGGCGCCGCTAAGCTGCAACGGTGTTTCCGCTGCACTGGAATATTATGGAAAATTTTCAGATAAATGAGTCAAACGGCGACACGAATCTCAATACAGGGCAGTGTCGATGTAACGCGAACAACTCGCCACGTAGCATGTAAAGAGAGGTTTCGTCAGCCAATGGTTAATCGAAACGTGTGTGGTTACAGTGCATCAAGTGGGTCCCATCATGGTGCCTCTAATTTGCCAAAGGATAATACAAATGGATAAGGTTCATTTCCACTTCAGACTCCACATTCTCTTTCTATCAAAAAGGAAAAGATAAATCTTCAATCAATCTAAGCATGGTTAGATCTAATAAAAGGTTTAGGTTTGCACAATTAGTTCAAATTCCAGTTAAAAGTGTTGTTTGCGTGCCGTTAGGTAAATCATGTCTTAAACATGATTATCGCTTGTAGAAGGAATATGTGAAAGAAAAAAAGAAGACATCCATTCCCATGCTCAAACATATGATGATTAATATTTATTGAAGAAGAAAATTATTTTATTTATGTTTTGGAATTGCTTTCTTATTGAGATTAATTCTTTAAATTGAAATTGATGATAAAATTCTTCATCAAAATATTTAGGACCAATGCATTTCGATGACTGAATAATATTTATAATCAATGCATTTCAAAGGTTAAATCTGAATTTAAAAATCACTCATTTGTTTTTAATTATAAACAAATTTTATATTTTAAGTTCATTCAATTAATGATATATGTGGTATCATGAACCACATATATCAAGTTAAATTTATTTATAATTGGTAACGGATGGAAAACACACTTGAATTGGTTTGACCGTGTTGGTTTTAAAAGTGTGTTCCACATTAATATCTTAAATGTGATTATTCTTTATGTCAATTTAGATATATTAATTTAGTTTTTTTACGAAGAAATTAGTAAAATCTTGATCATCTTATGCAAATACTAGTGGTTGTTTTTTTTAGGAAGAATACTAATGATTGTTTGGAATGTGTTTGAAGAAATGCAATTTTAATTAATTTCATATTTTAAAAGATAAATACCCCTTTTCGTCCCTGTAATATTAGCAAATTCTGGTTTTAATCATGTAAAAAAAGATTTAGATTATGTCCCTGTAATTTCAGATTCTTCCACTTTTGGTCCTCCTTTCATCACAGAAGTATTTACCCTATTTTAAATTGACCAACCATGTTAACGTGCACACTTATCAACTGCAGGTAAATTCCACCACGATAAAAAAAAAACTGCAGGTAAATTTATAACAGAATCAAATTAGAGATAAGATCAATTTTGATTAACAATGACATATATAATTTAATTTGTTAAAAAAATTAGTAGGCCTGATGAGAGAGATTAAAAAAAGACAATAATCCATATCCACACTTAGCTGTTGACCTTTTAGAAAGCAGGGAGGTGGTGAAGATAAAAGTATCAGAGCACAGTTGCATGTCGTGTCAGCACAGTGGAG
>Ga0315914_1003700_pt1 | contig 23128 bp, 10 predicted proteins | sample MpolenodulesMG_FD_203920 | JGI IMG/M metagenome (GOLD analysis project Ga0315914, IMG submission 203920) | Medicago polymorpha root nodule microbial communities from Los Angeles, California, United States - elongated nodules | ecosystem: Host-associated > Plants > Roots > Nodule | place: USA...
TTTAGAATAAAGTGAACAAATAATTTAGAATAAAGTTAATAAAATATTTTAGAATAAAGTAAATAACATAATTTGAAAATAGTAAATAAATTAAAAAAGTAGCTACTTTGCGCCATTTAACTTGCGCCACTCCACTTAACTTGTGCATTATTTTACACTTGCGCTAGTTAATTAGAACAGGGGCATTTTGGGCATGGCTGCAGGGTGCGAGTGTTTTGTGCTGGGGGAAGAGCAGTAATCAAATTATAGTACTATAGCAAAAGAAAAAGTGGCATTTACCATGGGAAAGGTGAATCTTGTCCCACCATGGTGCACATGAACTGTGACTTACATGTGGCAGTAGAGCAGGTTGTTTTTGTGGTGAGGTTTAGCCTGGGAAAGGGAACTTGTTTCCCATGATGGGAGAGTTTCTTTTTTACCATTAGATTAGAGAGGTGCACACATTTTATGATGGTCAGTCCACACAATATATTTCACACTCTCTTCTCAGATCCAGTTTTCTAATCTTGTTGTGCGGCCAGTTTTTAAACCCATTAATTTTTGAAAACCCATTGATTCCTTCAATTGAGTCATTTCTGTCATCAAATTCTCATCTGTTTTCAACAACCATCCGTGCCAAGTGGAAGAAGAAGTGTATGAGGAGGTTGAAGAGGAAGCGCCGAAAAGATGAGACAGAGATCCAAGTAGTGTGTTTGTTCCCCGACAACATCAAATGATCTTAGTTTTGTTTTTCATTTTCTGTGTTGTTTTTGTTTTTTAATCAGACTTATATTTTAAGAGAGTAGTATTGGATTTTCTCTCTTGTTTTGGTGTTTTGGTTTTGTATTGAATCTCGTTTTATTGTGGTTAATTAAAAAAAAGTTGCTTAATCCAATAAACTGGAACAAATCTGAATCTACTGCATTCACGTTGAACAAATTTTAAGGTTTTCTTTTTAGGAGATTGCTGGTTGTGGTTGGTGAGAGAGACATGGAGGAGAGAGAATTGTTGGGGAAGATGGTGTAAAAATAATTCAGTGTTGAGAGAACATGATAAGAGTGTGCTCTTTATTTAATCAAATGGCTAAAATCAACTTTCCTATCATGGAAAACAAGTTCCCTTTCCCAGGCTAAACCCCACCTGTTTTTGTTCCTTTACATGTTTAAAGAAACAATTTAATATAACTGAATGGGTATTATTAATACACCTCCCTTTTTCAAAATCATGTTATCTAGCAGACAAATAACTACCCCATTATCATTTTTCGCTTATTCTTATTGTAAAATAGGTGAATCATCTTATAAAAAAAATAGGTGAATATTATATTACGGTGGTGGGATTTTTTTTAATAAAAAAATGTATGGTTAAATTAAAAACTTGACCATATCTTAGAGTAGCGATGCTCAAATCAAAATCAATCCAAATAAAAGTTGTATATTTGATTCAAAAAAAACTGTGTAAAATCAAATATCATTGAATGTGATTATATTTTTTTTCTTTCTGAAAACTGTTTGATTCCGATTATATTTTGGATCGATTTTTCAAAATCAAACCATAAGCATACACATATTATAACACTTTTTTTATTGGTATGATATATTGCATCAATCTATTATTCATTGGTTTTTTAATCTTTTTAGTATTATTTATTCGTTTTCTTTTTACTATTTTACATGTTTCTAAAAAACGTTTCAAACATATTGGAACATTTTTGTTTCGTAATATTCCCCTAAGAAAAAAATTCTACAACACCATTGACGTATACGTGGGGGTAAAAAATACCATGAACTCATAAATCAATACCTACCTACGATAACACAATAAAACAAACTATGTTGCGTACGCATTTACTCATTTTAAACTAGTATTTATCAATTAATTTTTTTTAAGGATAACTATTAATAATTAGATTTTTTTAAGGAAAATATTTTTTTTGACAAAAAAGAACATAAGAAAATGTGTATGTGCTTAAGGAAACTATTAATAATTAGATATACAGTAAAATAATATCGACATTTTTAGCATTTAATTGTCCTTAAAAAAAGCATTTAATTGTCATATTTCAAATTATTTCAGAATAAATTCCCATAAGCCCATAAAATAAGGCCTATCAAATTTGAAATTATATTTGTATGTGGGGTCTGAATTATTGTTTCAATTGCAAAACCAAAAGGTTAGAAAAGGGTAGCAAGTTTAAAATCTCAACCATTCAAATTTTTTATTATTATATCTAAGGTTAAAAGGTCATCTTTTTTATGGTGGGAAAGGATTCACCTTTCCCATGGTAAATGCCACCGAAAGAAAAATCAATAAATAAAGTGATAATTTGTGAGAAAACTGTTGTATATTGGAGGAGACATGGTTGATCCGTGTCTACAACCCATTGTTGGGATGCTACTAAAGAGAGGGAAACAGTAGAGAGAAGAAAAAATCAATAGTGATAATTTCCCTAATAATGAGAGAATATCTGATTTTATTATTTTAATATGTTGAATTGTTATTTTTTATAAGCAAAAGAATGATTTTTTTTTGACAAAATAAGCAAAAGAATGATGTAAGGACCATCATTCAAGATTCATTAAAACCAAAAAAAAGTACAAACAAGAAAAAGGAACTAGACCAAAACCTTGTAAAATTTTACAAACTTATAATTAGGTGTTGTTTTTGGATTTTCAAGTATTTGGATTTCTAAATTCTATTATCTATTGACGTTGTTATTAGGTTGAGTCATGATCAGGTCGCTCTCTCTAAGACGTTTCATGGCACTGTCCGAAATTGTGCAAGGCAGACTATCAACCACGTCGCCTCTAGGATAAAACAAGTTCAGCTACAACTGCGTGGTTAACTATTGCATTGTAGAAAACCGTTCGAGATTTACACCCTCAAATATGGTACTAAGACCACTCTTTAATACCGAAATCACTTTAATGTGGTATTGTTACCACTCTGTTATGGTGTTGAGACCACTTAAATGTGGTGTTGCCACCATTCTAACTTTAATTTCTCCAAAATATCGATATGGCACTACGATCACTTAAATATGATGATACCACCATTTCCACTTTTTAATTTCTCCTCAATTATAAAATTATGGGACCCTAAAATTATTGAAAGAATATTCTAAATTCCGATGGGACATTATTATTTTCGAAGGGACTACGTTTTTAAGACCATTCTTAATTCCGAATGGACATTAAACCGAAAAGGGATTATGGTCTTAAGAACACTCTTAATTTCGAAGGGACGGGAAAAGGAGATGAAGAGAAGAAAGACTTGTCAACACAAGTCAAGAAAGGGAGAAGAGAGAAAGAGTTTCCGACAACTCAATGAAACTCTTTGGTGTGTTTTTTGAATTGATGGAGTCCTCTATTTATATGGAGATTTTGTAACTGTTTTAGCAAAAATTGCGACAACAATTACTCTAATGGATAAGATTAAAATGGAGTTTATCCATTAATCAGTTCAACAACACTTGTAGATAGGATCAAAAGAAACAAATCCACAAAAGTGAGGAAACAAACTCTTGGATTTGAATGAAGGAAATATAAGAAATTCAATTAAATTTTTATTCTTATCACAACAACCATAAGCTAAATTTATGGGAAGTGATATTCACGAATAAAAATAATAATTACTATTATTTTTATCATTATAAAGTATTCAAAATTAAATACCATAATTTAAACACTACTAATATGTGTGTTCTATTTTATGTGGGACCCCCCACACTCTATTTTTTCAATTCCCACGACATTAGATCAAAGTATAATTACTTGTGTTTAATCTTCCAATTTTTCATCTAACATCACATCAATGTTCCAACATTAGGTAATCACATTCTATTCCTAGTGTACTCCCCCTAATGTTATCACGGATTGTGTTAAACCAAACAAAAGTATTGGGAGGGGAAGAAAGACCAATATTAGCTAAACCATCAAGGCAAGCATTCCCCTCCCTATAAACATAGTTCATTAGATTTCAAAATTGAAAATCAAGAATTGGACCAATCCAATTTTATTTTTTTCTGGTTTGGTTTCTGAACCAAATCAGAAAAGACCGGACAATTTTCAATTTGGTTTGATTTATTTTTTTCGGTTTTATTGATTTTGTCCTAATCGCTTGGACTTTAGTTCTAAGGATTCGTCATCGTCACTTTCCCTACACCATAGTATGCAAGGAATATATGAATATTGGTTGTACTACTACTTATAGCATGCGTCCTTGTAATTTGCAAGATCATTTATTACCATTCATCCTCAATTTTTATTTTGCTATTCCATCAAATTCAACAGTACAGTACCCTCTATCATTTTAAAAAGTTGACAACGTGCTCAATTTACAAAAAATTAAAGGTTGTCACGTTTGGAAGAGTTAAGCTATTGATTAAAATTAGGACCACGTGATTAAGATATAAGCATAGAAATTACAATGAATTACAGGATGTCATGTCACATATGGAAGAGTTCTTACTGCTCTACTAGAAGAATAAATTAGGTCCACGTGATTAAAAGTTAGGATAGAAAAGAGCTACTCCAAATTCTTGGACCACTGAGTTCTAGTAGTAGTGACCAAAAGCTGATAAATCACTTATGCCCATATGCATGCATCTTTATGAAATCGTGCAGCTTCATATGTATCTTTTGGTGTCCTCTTGAAAGAAATCATTGCATTAACATTTATCCCTTGTTAGTTTTCATTTTCTGTCTTTCGAAAAAGTACTTTCACTCCTCTCAATTGAGGCAAAGTTATATTTTCTTCTCGACTTTAAATTAGCGGTGACAAAGAAGGCCAACCACCCTGCATTAGTCCGCCCTACCATCAATCCGTCTAAAAATGGCCTCATGAGGAGGCCATCAGTGAGTTGACCTATTAGTAAAAGAAATCATAAACAAATAAAATTTATTGATTTTCAAACGAATTGATCCATTCAAATAGATAAAACTTCAAAATTAATCAACAAAACTTCAAAGTCTTCCTTAAATTTATTAGGAAGAAAATGAGTTAATAGATTGCCAAAACAATAAATAAAAAAGCAAAGATATTTGTTATATTGACCCGACATGCAAACCTTTGCCACCTTCCTGCATTTTCAAAGGGTTGAGCAGAGTGGACTATCTTGAGTCGTAATTTCCAAAACCTCAACTCGCTCTAGTCAAATTAACAGATCAATGGGTTAGTTCGTCGATATTTTTATTAAAGTTTCCTCCTTCATCAAAACTGGTTTGACTGTTCAGGCCAAGCCAGCTCAGCTCGTCCTCATCTTCATTGGTATGAGTGTTCAGGTCAGGCCAGCTCAGCTCGTCCTCATTCAACAGTAGTTTGACTGTTCAGGTTAGGCCAGCTCAACTTGTCATCATTCAATACTGGTTCGATTGTTCAAGTCAGGTCAGCCAACTCAACTCATCTTCACTTAATACCACGTGTCATGTACAGATGATCAGTGCCTCTGAAAGCACGTCTCAACTCCATGCGCCCGATACGGATGAGTCGCACCTTACTCCATGTGCGGCCATACTCAAAATTGACAACCGATGGGAGCCTCAGGATCACTACTTAATGGGCTTAGAATGATCAGAAAAATGCCCATTAAACCAACACTTTGATGATTATAAAAGGGGGACACTTAGATGTTTGTTCGGACAGATTCTAGATAGTGAAAATAGTGTATTCTTCATTTACTTTTTGGAGTGCTCTTGGAATTCCACCTAGGATATTTCACTGAGCAGCTCACCTGTTGTAATTAACTTATATTTACATAGGTGAAGTGTAGAACTATGTCCGAAGATGTGGCTTTGCTGAAGTGGACAAGAAACATGGCCCAAAAACTCTATTACTCCTTTCATCCCTATATGTAAGCACCTTTTACATTTTTCACATTTCTTGAGAAAAACTGTTAATGTAATTAATATGTGTATTTTATGTGTTAATATTACTAAATTGTCTTTTGTTTGCATGTGTATTAAATTTGACTTTTCATATTTCAAGACAAGTTAGTAGTATTAATTAGGGATATACTTAGAAAAAAATTAATAAATGCATCTAGAAATTTAAAAAAGGGTGTATATTTAAAGACAAAAATAAAGTCAAATGAATACTTAAATATAGGGACGGAGGGAGTAGAACATTTTGTTCAGTTTCATTTATCAAATGTAATCATATTTTTTAGAAATCAAATGTTTTCTATCAAAATCAACAACAACACGCCATTAATTAGCAGATGTTTTTTTTTGAATAATTAATTAGCAGATGTTGTTTATTTATAATGAGTTGTTAAGCAGAGTAGCTATCGAAATTAAGTTGGCCCTAATTATTTTAGAGAAAGTTTCATCTTTTCTCCTAGTTTCTCTGCTACTATCACCCAAAAGGGGTGGTTTTTTATGATATTTTTACCCGAAGTAACCCATTGTGCTATTTTCTCTCATTTTATCTAAATAAGTGGCTTCTATATAGGTAAAGTTTTTCGTTCATGATATTTTCGTCTTAGTGTAACGTTTTTTCGTGTTAATGTGGTGTTTGTTTGGTTCAAATTGACATACCAACTTCGATCAATTACTGATTCAACCAACAACAAGGTTGTCAACATTACAAATCTGAAGATATAAGTATTCTGGTCACTTTGTATTTGTCACATTACCTGCGAGCATTTTACCTTTTATGCTATTAACTTAAATGTTGTGATTTTGTTTACAGATTCATCATCCTTTTCATTTTTATTTTATCAATGTTGAATTTGTAATTGTATATGATGTACTGTTTTAAAAAAAAAAATGGATTAACTCATTAGAGTTGACGTTGAATTCTTAACCACAGAAATCCATTATAAATTTCATCAAAAGAAAAAGAGAAATCCATTCTGAAGTGCTCACTAGATCATTGACGACTTTGATGGTGTAGCTAAATCAAATTCATTAACACCCGCTTCCATGGATATTTTTCTACTCTAAAAAATTTTCTTTAAAAACGAAACTACAATGAATCCATAGAAAAAGTATCAAAGAAAATGAATGTAAATATTTAACGCCAAATTTTGATATAATTTGTTACACCTTGAACTTCAACGATTACACTATACTATACGAAAGGCTTGCTATTCTAAAGTGGTGGAACCATTGGATGGTGGTGGATTCTTTTTTGAGATGATTGAATAGTCAAAAGGAAAAGGAATGCAAGTTGTTCATTTGGTGTGCTAAAACCAACCATTCATTTTTAGTCGATGGTTGAGAATAATTCCTCCCACATTCAATCACATGTTCAATTTTTCAATCTAAAATCAAATCTAGCTAATTTTTTTAAAGCCAGATCTCTTAAAATTATCTTTTGTTTACTTTATATTTCTGTTTATTGAATTTCAATACACTATCAAGAAAAATGAACAAATTGAAACTGAAGAATAAAAGACCAAACACCTAAAATATTATTCCAACAACAATCTTGCAAACGATCTTCACATACCACAGCAGTGAAGTATCATGTATGAACAGGTAACAATATGTTTACGTTAGCCTACTGTTAGCCTACTTCGAGATAATGAACTTTTTAAGCCAAAACAAACACGTCCATATAAGGATATAGTCCGGAATGTATACGATATCTCCAGCTGTGCATTGCTTCTAAAAATCAATTTTGAAGGCCGATCTTAAGTTAAAACCATAAAATTACCAACTTCAAAGTTCAAAACACTGTTTAGGATAAGCAGACAATTAAACATATAATTATAATGTTTGGCATCATTGGTTTGGGATTTCCACATGAATGAAATGGCTAAGCAGCAAGAATCAAATGGAAGTAGCATGATTTCAAAAATGAAAATAATTATTGCGCGGTAGAAATCCACCACACTCCAAAAACTTCTACACGAGCACAAGCGCTTTATGAGGAGTCCGGACAGAGATTATATGACCATTCATACCTCTTTTGGTCATTTTCACTTACAAATGAAAAACATCCCATAGAAAATCATCTGCCACTCCCAAATCTAACAAGTTGTACAAGCTCACAATAATCTGCAACAGGCCAAGTTTGAGCACGGTGAGTAATAAAATGAAGGATGTTAAAGGTATAATATAGATTAGTGGAGTGCAATTCTAAACAGTTTATTATGATTTTATTCTAAAGGAATATAAAAATGTAGTTATCAATAACTCAATGCAGTTAATCTTATATACATCATGTATTTGAAATGTTTAAAGCTATTTAAGCAAGAGACGACATAAAGCCAAAATTATCCATGAATGCATGTTAAGCTCAAAAAACTGCCACATGACCCAACAAATGTCAAATACTTAAACTTCAATAAATGAAAGAATTGATGTTTCAAAGCATTAAAAAAAGGACTTGGAGCATGTATTGTACTGATTCAAGAAGAAAAACAGAGATGCTTACTAGTATCTATCATCTAATCGATTCGGAAAAATGGTTGTCTGCAAAATTTGTCACTCCTGAAGTTCATCAACAATGAAATCCTGAAGAGCAATCATTTTGATAGAATTGGACTTCAAGCTCTTTATTGCTTCGGCAGTTGCAAGAGCACCATTAACTGTTGTCACAATAGGAACCTTGTAATCCAAAGCCATCCTCCTAAGAGCCAGACCATCTATACGATCAAGTGCATCATCTGAACTAGTTACAACCATCAGCTGAATGTCTCCATTTGCTATCATGTCACCAGCATGAGGCCTTCCTTCATGTAGCTTCAGCACTAGCACAGCAGGGATATTGCAGAATTTAAGGGCAAGAGCTGTTCCAGCAGTAGCAACAATCTGAAATCCAATATCAATAAAAGCCTTTGCAATCTTCTCAAGGTGAGGCTTTGTTAAGTCATTCAAGCTAAGGAACACACTACCAGATAGTGGTAACTTCTGGCCAGCAGCAATTTGAGCCTTCGCAAATGCAATGTTATATGAAGGGTCAATACCCATGACCTCACCAGTACTACGCATCTCGGGACTTAGAAAGATGTCACAGCCTGGAAACTTTGAAAAAGGAAGAACTGCTTCCTTGACTGACACGTGTTTAGGAATAACCTCTTTTGTAAACTTTATATCATGAAGAGACTTTCCAGACATGACAAGAGAAGCGTATTTAGCCAAGGGGTGGCCAATTGCTTTTGATACAAATGGCACGGTACGAGAGGCTCGAGGGTTAGCCTCAAGCAAAAATACATTCCCCGATGGAGTTATTGCATACTGACAATTCATGAGCCCAATCACATTCAGTTTTTTGGCCAATTTTTCAGTCCATGACCTGATTGTCTCCAAGGAAGAAGATGAAACAGTTCTTGTGGGAATAGAACAGGCAGAGTCACCGGAATGTATCCCAGCCTGTTCAATGTGCTCCATTATCCCACCGATAACTACATTGCCTTGTGAGTCAGCCAGCGCATCAATATCAATCTCACAGGCATCAGACAAATACTTGTCAATAAGAACAGGGCGTTCTGGATCCACCTCAACAGCAGTTTCAAGGTATGTCACAAGTCTTTCGTCGCTATATACAATCTCCATTGCTCGACCACCCAAAACATAAGAAGGGCGAACAACAACCGGGTATCCAATTTCTGCGGCAATGGCAAGTGCATCAGCTTCACTCCTAGCAATTCCTCCTTTTGGGTGTTCAATCTGTAGTTCATGAAGCATCACATTGAACCTCTCTCTGTCTTCAGCAACATCAATAGAATCAGGAGATGTTCCCCAAATGCGAACATGACCATCCCCACTGGCACATGCTGGCTTGTGTTCATCTAGGTATCGTTGTAGAGGGAGAGCTAGTTTCAGTGGTGTTTGACCTCCAAACTGTACAATGATACCATCAGGCCTTTCCAAATCAATAATGTTCAAAACATCTTCAACAGTCAAGGGTTCAAAGTAGAGACGATCACTAGTGTCGTAATCTGTGGATACGGTCTCGGGATTTGAATTCACCATGATTGTCTCATATCCTGCTGCCTGCAAAAGCAATGGACAATGATGACATTTAATAAAAGTAGTAGCACAGCAATAAAATATACGACTTATCGGGCCAAATATCGAGATGAGCGAGAACCAGATCCTATTCAACTTGAAGCACAAAACAGAACACTGACAAATTATTCACCATAAAGTACATAGCACTAAACTGATGGACAGTGCATGAAATTCAAATATAATACTTAATCACTGAAGGCTAAAGTCATGGTAGGCACACTATCATAGATAGATGAAAAAGATTAATAACATATTATGTTCATTTGTTTATTGGTATCCACTAATAAACACACAACTAGTGGAGCATGAATACTTGAATATCTGGAATCTAGTTAATAGAAAGGGAAAGATAATGAACCTGGAGAGAAAAGGATGCATGACAGCAACAATAGTCAAACTCAATCCCTTGACCGATTCTATTTGGTCCTCCACCCAAAATCAAAACCTTCTTTCTTGTAGTGGGAGCTGATTCACACTCAAAATCATAAGACGAGTACATATAAGGAGTATTGGCTTCAAATTCTGCAGCACAGGTATCAACTCGCTTATATGCTGGAACAACACCAAGAGATAGCCGCCTACTTCGGACTTCTTTCTCATTGGACTTGGTTGCAAACGCTATCTGTTTATCACTAAATCCTCTTCTTTTTACCTCATAGAAATCGAGATCCGTCAAATCAGACAGGTTATTTGACATCAAGAAATTTTCGACATCAACTAGTTCCTTCAACTGCCTGAGAAACCATCTATCAATAAAACTCAGCTCAAAGATTTCATCAATTTGCATCCCTTTCTTCATTGCAGCATATACAGCATGGATGCGCTCCGGATTAGGAACCCGGAGGTTATACTTCAATTGTTCCCAGTCATAGTCCAACTCCTTCACCGCTCCACAACCCCATCCAGCGTGGCCGTGTTCCAGAGAGCGCACAGCTTTTTGGAAGGACTCCTGGAAGGTTCTCCCCACTGCCATTGACTCTCCAACTGATTTCATCTGTGTTGTCAATATTGGCTGAGAACCGGGAAATTTTTCAAAAGCAAACCGAGGAATCTGCAAATCAAATAGAGTAAATACAAGGTAAAAAACACAATTGAATTAAAAGCAACAAACAATAACAAATCAAAAATTGTCATTGATCTGTGACAGTAATGACATGTCTTGCTCCATATCATAAACATTAGTTTATTAATCAGATTGCAAACTAGATAACCAAAAGCACATATACAGTCGCATATTAGTGTATAATTACACATGCATACAAAACTTAAAAGAAAAAAATCAATTTCAAGGACTAAACTGATTGATATTTTTCAACTTAAGGGGCTAAATTTACTGACCCTTTGCAGTTTCAATAACTAAAATGCCTATATACTCAAAGTGCAATGTAGAAAGATTAAACTTTTAAACAAAAAATGATAACATGACATGAATTATACCTTAGTAACCACATAATCAATAGAAGGCTCAAAACTAGCAGGTGTCTTTTTAGTTATATCATTCGGAATTTGATCCAAAGAATAACCAACAGACAATTTTGCGGCCATCTTTGCTATAGGAAACCCAGTAGCCTTACTAGCAAGAGCAGACGACCTAGAAACTCTAGGATTCATCTCAATCACCATAACCTCGCCATCCACCGGATTAACAGCAAATTGAACATTAGAACCACCACACTCAACACCAATTTCCCTAATAATCGCAATCGAATAATCTCTCAATCGCTGATACTCCTTATCAGTCAAAGTCTGTGCAGGAGCAACAGTAATTGAATCACCAGTATGAACACCCATAGGATCAATATTCTCAATAGAACAAATAATCACAACATTATCAGCTAAATCTCTCATAACCTCAAGCTCATATTCCTTCCAACCCAACAAAGATTTCTCAATCAAAACCTGATTAGTCAAACTAGCAGCTATCCCAGCTTTACAAATCTCCATCAAATCTTCGCGATTATATGCAATCCCACCACCGGTTCCTCCCAGCGTAAAAGCCGGTCTAACAATCAAAGGAAACTCGATTTCATTCGCAATTTGCATACACTCTTCTAATGTACTACAAGTACCAGAAGGTGGTGTTTTTATCCCAATATTCTTCATAGCTTGTTTAAAAAGCTCTCTATCTTCAGCTTTTTTAATAGCTTCCAATTTTGCACCAATTAACTCAACTCCGTATTTCTCCAACGCGCCGCTCTCGGCCAACGCAACGGCCAAATTAAGCGCGGTTTGGCCGCCCATGGTCGGGAGAAGCGCGTCGGGGCGTTCGGATTCGAGAACTTGTTCGACTAATTCAGGAGTCATGGGTGTGATATAAGTTCTATCAGCGGTTTCTGGATCTGTCATGATTGTTGCTGGATTTGAGTTTATGAGAATAACTTCGTAACCTTCTTCTCGTAATGCTTTGCATGCTTGTGTTCCTGAGTAATCGAATTCGCATGCTTGGCCTATTACAATTGGTCCTGCGCCGAGGATAAGGATCTTTTTTATGTCGGTTCGTTTTCCGTGATTTGGTTGGGTTTGTGGTTGTTGTTGTGGTGGTGGTGGTGCGGTGGTGATAGTGGTGGTTGTTGCGGCGGCGGTGGTGGAAAGGGAGAGAGGTTTTTGAGAGGATTTGAGAAGGGAGTGGAATGGGAGGGAAAGATTTGAAGGAAAGCGAGGAATGGGAGAGAAAATTGAAGAGGAATGGAGTGGAAGTTTGTGGAAATGGGTGATGGAATAAGCCATTGACATTGTGAAGGGGTTTTAGGGTTATGGTGAAGGAAGGAGGCGTGGGTTTAGTATAGTATAGTAGGGTTTGTTTGTTGTTTGTTTTGGGGGTGAATGAAGGAAGAGGAAAGTTAGTGTGGTGGTCCTTCCTTTCCTTTTGTCACCTTTCAGTCACACTAGTAGCTCACTGATATGTATGTATGAGAGAATCATTGTAAATTATTGGTGTTTTGGACCCGTTGTCACTTTTTTTTTTTATTCTTTCTTGAGAGATTATTTTGGCACACTATTGTTGCTACTTGTTACAAATTTATGAACAGAAATGAGATAGTTTATTGGACAACTAAAATAAAAAAATACATCATTTATAAATATTGATGTGATAGTAAAGTAGTAAAATAACTAATTAAAAAATAAGATGATATCTAAACAGGGCAAAGGTTACGGTGGGCGATCTCTTTAGGTCTCTTACTATAGGAGACTTGACATTTTTTTTTGTTTACAAAATGGATGTCAACCGTCGAATGTACTTGAAAACTTTTGAAGACTACAATGTTATTATACTCTCTCGACACTAGATTTCTTTTACACTATGCTTCATCATCCTTCTCTCTCCCCCTCTATGTCTCTTCCCAACAACTTCTGACTGCCTTCCTTGCCACCGCGGCACCGTTCTTAAGACTGCTCAAATTGATCGATTTTCAACACGCAAGATAATCTCCTTGTTCCGTTTTTTATAGAGGGAGATAAAGTTTGAATAATCTCTTGTTTTTGCTCCCACCTTCGTAATTCTCCTGGACATCGAACATCTATGAAGTTGCTTAATCTGAATTGAAATTGGGTTAATGATTTTCCACAAGATTCAAATTTACACTCGTTCGTTTCTAATTCAATGTGTTAGTTACATATTTTGGTTAGAATACAAAAAATAAATGAATAATTGAGGGTGGAAGGTTGGGTGGTGTCTTGAAGGGGATTTGAACTTTGAAGATCTTTCTTTTTGGGTTATCAAACACTAGAGTCTTTTTCTTCATTTTTCTCTTGAGTTTTTGCAAATAATTGAGATCGTCAATTCATGTTATTTTGGATTTTTAATCTTCAATCATTGTTCCCATTAATTTTCCAATAATTTTCTGGAGGCACTATAAAGCTTAAGGGTTAATTGTTCTCAATTAACTTACAGTGAGAAGAGCAACAACAACAACGCAGATGCTACAAGAAGAAGAGACAACAAAAAGAGAGAAAAAGCCAGAGGAAGAGAGAAAAAATATGTTTAAGGTGTTGTTGTCATCTGTCACCGTCGTCCCTCTCCTTGTCGTTGTCATCGTCACTCTCGACACTTCCACTCTCTCCTTGGTCAAAATCCCTTTCCATCTTTGCCTCCCTCCACCTCTCTCAGATCTACCCAATTGAAAAGAAAAAAATCCAATGTGGAGGGATTATAATAAGATCAGTGTTCTTCATCAATCTAATGGTAAAACATGTCATTTTTGTTATACAAAAAAAATCCGGCTTTTAAATGTCTTCTACGGTATGAGACCTATTCAAGTCTCCTGCCAAAAACGGCGCCAACAAACAGTATAGATATATGTTGTTGGACATCGAAAAAATTGTGAACATAACATTTCTCTTCTTTATTACAAGGGTAATGTTTCTTGGACACCTCTTTATCCATTATATATCTTGTAAGAATATGAATGTGGGTCCATTCAAAATGTAGAATGGATATATGGGGTGACCAACAAATAGTGTGAATATGGACTCAATCGTGTGTGTAGAATGGGAAGATGAGGTGTTTATCAAACGTTATTCTTACAATAAAGTGTTTTTGTAGAGGACCTTACAATAAATTTTTTGTTTAAATCATATACACACACACACACACGGGGTTGCTAACTTAGACCAACCCAAAAATATTAAGATTTAAGTTAGCAGGTGTGCATTTTTTCCATTTAAACAAAAATTTCATTCTACTTGTTACTATTCAAACAAATTTTAAACGAGAATTTAGGAAATAGTCTTTGGAATGTATTATTGAAAACTCAAAATTGAGTGTAATTTACTAAATTGTTTTTTATTTTAAATTAGTTTGAATTGTGGCAGATGGATTTTTTTTGTTCAAATAAAAAGATGTATACTTATTAACTTAAACCTTAATGATTTTAGGTTGGTCCAAATTAGCAATCTCATGAATAAGCCAATGAAATACTTGAATGATTGTAGCTAGCTAGAGACAAATTCCACTAGGTTGTGCCTAATATTTTACCATCTTTGCTTATTCTCCAATTCATCATTCTGATTGTTATGTTTAATGAGAAGAGAATTCTTATATTGTTCTTCACGCTTCTTGCCGATCTTTCAAAAACACGAAAATGTCTATGAATTATAAGATTCTTTAATTCGAATTGAGAATTTCTGCTATTTTTAAAGAGAAAATTTTAGCCATGAAAATGCCTCGTGGAAAAGTATTTTTTTATGATTTTTCATTCATTCGGATTTTAGAATTCGAACAGAAAACATTTGTTTATACACATTTGAATTTTAGGATTTGAACGCCCTAGATTACATCGTTCAAACCCCTCTTGTATCAAAACTCAAAATTAAATTTTATATTTTTACCATGATTTTTTGGCACAACAAGGGTTCAAAGCAAGTAAAAGGGGCGTTTGGAGCTTAAAATTTGAATTACCTGTTTGGTCATTAACTAAGTATAATCACTAACTAAGTCTTATTTTTATTTAACATGTTATAAGTACGAAGTTTTTTCTGACCATTTGTCTTAACAATTCAAATATCTTATTATTTGAACCAGTTTATTGTTGATCCAACTAAGTCAAATTTAAATCATAAAATCGAAATACAAATCTATTTTTATTCAATAATATTAACTCTGAATATGGACGTTTCTTAGAAGAAGAAAAAAATCAATATGGACGTGACGTTTGTGTACTTTTTTCCTTTAAGGCAAAGGCAACAACGTATAAAATGAAATTTATCCATCTTTTGCATTTTTCCTTTTCCATTTGGGTCTTGTCACAATCGCAATTAAGCTCTGTAATTGTTCTTGATTGTCTCTCTTATGAGAAATGACATTTGTGCAACCATTTTATGACAATTTTTAGACAACTATCTCTCTCATACTTACATTATATTCTTAATCTTTCTCATCCTTTTTCTCTCTCCATTGTTTTTGACCAATAAGAAAAGAGAAAAAGAAGGTTGTCATGAAAGTTGTACCAAATGGTTGTTCAAATATCATTGTTCTTCTCTTATATATAGATAGATGCAGATAGTTGTAAGAAATGTGCAATGACCTGCATGCAATCAAAGGTTAGGACAACATTCTTTTGTTTTTATGTTATAAACTTTAATAATTGTATTAGCCTAATTCTTTCGATCATGGATTACGATTTATAACATATATGTGCGGACAAGGAATTGGTGAATTCTAATTTTTTTTGGGTGAATATGCATGCTACTTTCTTAATCTACAAATTGAAGCAAAATCATTATGCTAAAATATAAAAATAAGGAATTGGATCAAATCAGACTGCATCTTAAAAGTTTAATTAGTTAAAGTCTGTGGGGCTCTGGTTTGGTAAAGATTAAGTGAGACGCATGCAATAACAACTCATCCTAGCTAGTTGTCTGATGTATTGAGCCATAGTAAAGTAACAACTACCTTACGATGCAAGTGTCAATGACGGTAAATAAACTCAAATGCACCGATCCAAACAAATCCTACGAGTTATTAACATATATACTTTCTTATGATTACGATATAAATTTATATTTGTTTTCAAATACAAAATAATGGACTTGGATCTCTTATTTGAAAAACCAAGCACTAGACATGTTACTAGGTGATTCTTGATTGAAAGCCCCTCTCAACAGACTTAAGAAAAGAAAGAAAAAAGGACTTTACCTTTTTTATAGCTGAAATGAGTTTGAATCTAGGATAGTTGCATCTAAACACAAGGAAGATTGCTCTATGCTCCTTTTAGTTTTGCTCAGAAACTTCTGAATTTATTGGAACCTAATCCCCGGTTGCACAAAAGTTATCTGAGAGATATGTTCTGATCGATTTTTTTTTCATCGGATTCTATCTTTTGATTGACTTATTTGAGAGGTTGAACAATTTAAGAGGTGCACAGTGAAATGGTCAAACATAATTGATATTTGATTAAAATTCAATAATCCTACAAACTTGATCCAACCTACATGGCATAACGACTATGAGAGAATTTAAGATCCGTTTGTTATGGATTAAAACAAAAATGATTTTGACATTGAATAATTTAGAGATATAATAAAAAATCAGAATTTATTTTCCGTTTGTTTACCGTAATAAAAATCATTTTTTTAACTTTTTTATGCTCTGCCTCGTGTATCTCAACCTCATACAACTTAATCTAAAACTCACATTGATGTCTTACATCATGCATCACATGCTGCAAAGCAACTGCTGACGGAGCTTCAGCAACTTTATTACAAAGATAAGCATGCAGTCGAACTCGAATACTCGATAATTAGGATTTCTATTGTGAGTATAATACATAGCTAAAACTCAGTTGCCTCATCCTCTACCTCTAACCACTGGAAAAATATTCCGATATAAACATTCCAAAAGTTTTGTCTTTCAGTAATTTCGATATAAACATTCAAACTCCGTGTTTTGAAGTTCCAATTTGAATATTCATTCCAAAAGTTTGAAAGGTGAAACTTCTAATCTAAAGAGTCTTTAAAATGACCAGGTTACAACAACCAAACCCTACATACTGTTAGAGAGTCTCAGATTGATTGGATAATCGATGGTCTGACGATGTGTTTATAAGTAGGGGCAACCCTCATCTCACAAGCCGATTTTGTAGGTTGTGTTAAGCCCACATCAGAGCTTGCTCCAAGATCTATTGGGACAGTTGCTATCAGGTTTTCGCTATCGAATCACCCGTTATTTTTATCTACGCTCTAGATGTTCAGTCTTAGTCGTGAGGGGATGTGTTAAAGAGTCCTACATCAGATAAAAGATTATTTGACAATGTGTTTATAAGTGGAGGGTAATTCTCACCTTACAAACCGATTTTGTGAGGTTTTGTTACATTCAACCACAAATTCTAAGACTTACATCCTCGTTTCAATGCAAAATTAAAATCATAAAACCGTTGCAAAAGAAATAATAACACGTACACCAAATTGCCTCCAAAGCTTTTTTTTATATTAGGATACGATAGGATACAAAAGTAAATAGCGTGGTTCGTAACTGTTTTTTTTTGTCTTAGATGAAGCGGTATTAATCCACTGAGATTAAACTCACACACAACTGTGAGGTCCTGAGTTCGAAACCAAATCACGACGTCTGACCTTACAATTTTTTATAGCGTGGTTCGTAACTTTATTAAGGCGCCCATTACTTTATACTAGTCCCCTTATTTTTTTATATTTGTCTCCATCAATGATATGATTAGGTTTTGCTTTCCTGATAAATGTTGTGTGCATTTAGTCCAAGTTCAACCCAATTTAGACTCTCACTTAGTTATACTTTCTCCTCAATCACTATTTGTTTTCTCTGCACTTGTACGGTCCACAAGAAGAAGAAGAAGAAAAATTAAGCAGATAATTAGAACCAACAAGGAAGATCGATCGTAGTGTTGGCGAGCTCACTTATTTGATCTTGGAGTAATTACATACGAGAAAAATATATACGTTATTATAGTTACTTGTTGTTTAGGTTAATTAGCTTAGTAAGTAACTCACATGGAAAAGAATATCTTTTTACGTTACTTTTCTGGATTAATTGCTAATTTTTATTGTACTGTTAACTGCATTGTAACTTATCACTCATCTCTACTTAAAAACTGCATTGTACTTTCTTTGTTTTAAATAAGTTCAGGAGATGCAAGGTTTCATAGTTTTCATTTTTTTTTTGGTAGATAGACGAAATGGCAAAGCCATTATAAACTCACACACACAAGTGGAGGTACTGGGGTTCGAACCCCAGTCATGGCATCCGGCCTAACAATTTCGGCATTTTGCCAGTTGAGTTAGGACTTCTGGATTCATAGTTTTCAATTTTAATGAGTTAAAAAAGAAAAATGCTAACAAGTGTCAACCATGTTAACAAACCAAAATATAATAAATGTGTCTTGAAACTTGTATAGTAATTTTTTTTGAGAGGTTGTATAGTAAATTTTTTATGTTTTGAACTATAATTTTAAAAAATGCTATTTTCATTTTTTTAATCATTAACAAGTGTCCTAACCCTTTTAAAAAATAATCGCTAAATGCATTGTGGTTCATTCACTCTTATTTTTTAATTTCTTCTAGAAATTACTCATGTAAACAATCATGTTTGTTATAGTCGTTGAAAAATCAATTATGGGAAAATGTAAATGGGTAAGAGCCAAGTCATCATTTGGTTTTCCCTTTTGGGGAGACAAAACTCAATGGATGGGGCATGTGGCCCTTCTTTTTACAATGAACAATGGTACTATATCACAATTTGTATTTGAGCATGCATTTATATAGTGTCCATAGATCATTGTCCAGTTTAAATTTTTTTAGTATGGTTTCTTAAATTTTAGATTTCTATTTGAGTATGTTAAAAAGGAAAGAATAAATGAGGGGTACATCAATTTTGCATGAACGCATTTATTGTATCCCTAACTTCCCTCACCTTTTCATTGGATTCCTTGTTTCATCGGTTGATGATATTTTTCTCAACGGTAACAGGACTTGTGGGTCAGGGAGGGACCATTCAATTTCAAGAAGTTGTGAGGTCCTATAATCATGCAGACGCCAAAGACAAGGTAATCTTCAAATGCTTGGCCTATTGCACTCTTATACTATGGGCAGAAGGTGTTCGAATTCCGTCTGAAATCATTTTTGTTTAGATTTTACTTACCACTCGGTCGAACTTATAAGTAGCTCTATAGAAATTGAAAGGTTATGACAAAAAAAAAGTCTTATATCATCTGAATATTTTATAATCACTTCACTTACATCAACTATATATAAGTTGAACTAATTTTGTGGGGCATTTCTAAATTGTTTGCATTTGTTTCAAAGTATTAGGCTATTAGCTATCTTATCCTCTAAACAGTTAAGGTTCATTTGTGCGTGCATCACAAAAGAATGGTAAGCTTAATTATTGCCAACCTTTTTCTTTTCTTTAAACTTTTATGTTTAAATATATCTCTAATCCCTACTAACATAGTAAGATTAAATTTTAGTCTCTGTAATTTTATTTTTTTACTTATTTTTACCCATACAAAGTCAGATTCAATTATTTTTGGCTGCTCGTGTTAACATCAATTATATATTTACATTATGCCAGTTATACTACTAATAGAAATCTATTCGTAGAGTTATACTACTGAGGGCGTGGCCAGAGCATGAAATCTATTCATGGAGTTATACTACTAGGGGCATCAAAGTTAGAAATACATTCAGAGCTATACGGTATGAGACATCAAAATTATTAGTTTTACTTAGTAGATAATAGTATATATTTTAATTCTATTTAATTAATTCTATTGAAAATATTTACGTAGAGAACCTTATTTATCAACAAATCTCTTACAACAAAAAATATAAGAAGAATGACATTTGAATAACTAAAAGAACATAACTTTATTGATTTGAGTCTCAGAATCGACCCAGATACTACTCAATACTAATCGTAGCAACACACATATCAAAATGTATTTAAGCACATGTTTGATGTGCAAAATTGAAGTCGAAGTTAGTTGAGATATAGTCAATGGAAGTCAAAGTTAGTTAAATTTGGTCAAAGTCAGTTATTCCACGCTTTCACCATGTTGTTAGATTAAGGGTTTTCACCATCGTGTACAAATTGGAAACTCTACCGCAAAATCAGATGTACCAACAACAAATTGGGATTTATATGGTTTGTTTGATACACGAGTGTTTCATCAAAAGAGAGCGAAGAAATACGTTCTTTCTCGTGTTTGGAGCACAAGAAAAATGTGTGTAACATAGTCAAGGTTTTTGTCCGAGAGTTTGAATGGGAGGGTTTTGGAGGTGAAAATATAGAAAAAAAATTGGTGAAATCTTTCATATTTTTTAGAAGAGTTTTTTTAGAGAATCACAAATCAATATGCTTATAATAGATATGTTTTTAACTTTAATAATATTATAAAACGTATATTAAATTTGAAAAAATCATATCAAATGAGTTGTCTTGAGACCAACCCAATCTTATCTTTTGCATCATCCCATTTATATTGAACTTATATCATATCGATTTTAGGGTCGAACTCATGTCTAAATAACTGGCTCGATTTAAGTTGAGATTAGGTTTAGGTCTAGCTAAATCCGACCTAACCCATTTTTATACAACCCTAACGGGGAGATTAAAATTGATAGGTCCCACCTACTTCTCAATTCTTCGCAGATATTTGAAGAAAGTGGAGACACACTGTTATTCTCAGTACTACTATGTTTCACTCTCTCCTTGTATTTCATATTTTTTATTACACTGTTTCGGTATACAGAAATTGGTAGAGGATGAGTTATTAAACATTAAAAAAATGTGGTTTGTTAGGTGTTTTAATAAACTAATTAAATCAAAGGGTTAAATAGGTTTTTTCTCCCTATAAATATACCAACTTCTCGTTTTAGTCCCTCTAAAATTTTCCTTCAACTTTCAGTCCCTATAAAATTTTCCATCTTCACTTTTGGTCCCTCTTTTAAAGTAAACTCATATCTAGAATTCATATTTTTTAATAAAATTTTGCAGAAAAATTCATAATATTATAAGATTCTTTCCCAAAAAAAAAAATAGAATTCTTTAACAAAACATAAATTTAATATGAATTTTTATATTTTTGACGGTTAAAAATTTATATTTAATTTATGTTTTGTTAAAAAATTCTAATTTTTTGGGGAATTTTTTTACAATATTCTACACATTTCTGCACAATTTCATTAAAAAAAAATACAAAAATTAAGTTAAAAATAGGGACCAAAAGTAGTGATTGTAAATTTTATAGGAACTAAAAGTTGAAGGAAATTTTTAAAGACACTAAAACGAAAAGTTGATATATTTATAGGGACCAAAAACATATTTAACCCTAAATCAAAATATAAAATAAAATAATTCAGGCTAAACTGCATTTTTCACCCCTTAAGTTTCAAAATGTTGTGATTTTGGCCCCCTATTAAAAAAATGCGATTTTGGCCTCTTTCGTCCCAAAATTGCTGACAAGACGCCATATGTCTCAAAAAAGGGGGCCATAATCGCAAGTTTTTGTAAAGATAAGGGGTCAAAAAACATATTTCCCTTATGTTAGGGGGTCAAAACTCAAAAGAGCATATTTTCCTAAACATGGGGGGTCACTTTTGTCATTTTTTTTAATAGGAGGCCAAAATCGCACCAGTTTAAAACATAGAGGGCGAAAAGTGCAGTTGAGCCAATAATTTGTTTACTTATACAATAATTTAATTGATTACCTTTTTCTGAGAGGAGTTTAATTGATTATCTTCTGAACTAAATTTAATTGATAAGTAATGATTTTTTTAGGGAAGTAGTAATTTTCAAGTTCAACGATATATTCTTTGTAAAAAAAAAATCAAGGATATTTTGATGACCAACTTACGTTGGTTCGGTAGTGTTGGTTTAAAACTTTAAAGTGTACTTTTTTCAGACTTTTAGGTTTGACTCTTTCCCATAACAATAAATTTAGGCTAGTTTGGATTGTTAATCAATTCACATGAGGGTTGTTCTGGTGTTGGGACAAGTAGCCATAAGTATGAACACGTAGATATATTTCTTCAAAAAGAATATGTACACACACATAATATTTTTAAATTTAAAATTAACATTGTAAAATTATTTCAAATGAAATATTATCAATATTTATTATTAAGAAATGCTAACTTGTGCTCTTAGGGCACATGTTACGAATTACACTAATAGAAATCATGTATCAGAAATTGTGTTAATTTATGGGTCAAAATGTTTAATACTACTATTAATTATTTTTCCATAAATTTTTACTTGTCATACCCCAAATTTTGACCAGTTAATTGTTTTTGTTTGTATTTTAAAATCCTATTCGTATTTCAATAACCAGATTTTTTCGCGTTGTCTTTACGTATAATTTTATTCGTGTTGAAGCGTTTAAACATTTTATTTATACCATAGATTAGTTAAGATATATTTTTCACTTCGTAAGCAGTTAATTTCGCTTTTAATTCGTTTTAGATATTTAAAATCTTTTGCACATATTGCAGTTTGTTTTTATTTACTTTTATTTCTATTATTTCGTTCGTTATCAGTTAAAAAGTCGTTTAGTTTTTTATCATTTCAAACGAATTTTCGGCAGAGAGGTATTTTAAAATACCTCATTTGATTACCGAAAGGGACTTTTTATTTTTTATTTTTGATTTTATTTAGTTATTTGGTTCTTTTTTTTTTTTTTTTATGTCATCTAAAATTAATTTTAATTTTTTTTTAG
>Ga0315914_1003701_pt1 | contig 23121 bp, 14 predicted proteins | sample MpolenodulesMG_FD_203920 | JGI IMG/M metagenome (GOLD analysis project Ga0315914, IMG submission 203920) | Medicago polymorpha root nodule microbial communities from Los Angeles, California, United States - elongated nodules | ecosystem: Host-associated > Plants > Roots > Nodule | place: USA...
TTTTGTTTTAGGATAAATGAATTTTGGTTATTAAAATTAAAAAGACACGGCCTTAAAAATAAACCAAAAAAGATATGAATTATGAATGTTTAGAGCATACTCCTATAACACAGTTCTACCAAAAAAAAATACTCCTATAACATAGTGCTCTAGAAAATGTTTTCGAACCATGAAGCCACTGTGTGAAAATAGTCTCACATCAATAGTTTTTAACAATTGAGAGCAAAAGTGGCTGAAAAAGAGAAGCTAAAATACACACAACTCATTTGCCTGTAAGTGTTACGTGGTCTTCAGACCAAATTTGTTCTCAGCCAGTGCTTCAATTGATATGGTGTTAGGCTTTTTTAGGCATAAATTTTTAATTCAAAATATTCCTTATTTTGCCTTTTTGTTCATTAGATCTGAGCTATAGTGCCGAATCAAGTTGAAAAAGATATTCCAATGAATCAAGTTGTACGTGAGCTTAAATTGAGTCGAGTTTAAGTTGAAAAAAAGATCCTAACGAACTCGACTCTTTTTTGAGCCCTACCCATATCATACAAAGAACAAAGGAAGTGAGGTATACAAGCTCTACCCAATACCCATACCATACAACAGAACAAAGGAAGTGAGGTATACAAGTCATTCATTTCTCACCGAACCATTCTCCCTCTTTCTTGGTAAAGCAAGTTATTTGTGCCTGCCTTCAGTGAAACTTCCTTGAGAACCACTGCAATTTCTATGCTCTAGAAACCGCTCTCGAAACCTCTCTTTCCCTCTCCCACATGCTTTCTTTCCCATAGTCAGCCTCTTCTTAACATGAGTTGCCACAGATTGCATAAAACTGGGTGTCCCAATCACCTCAATCTCCATAGTGCTTTTAAATTTTTCGCCCTGCAAAAGTTTTAAAGGGTAACAAAAATAAAAGTAGACATGTATGAACATGTTTGCAAATAGATTCTCAAATTGTAGTAACCAAGATGAAACAATAAGAAACAAAAAATCTACTATTGTGTGTCAAATAGGATAATGAGAAGTGAGAACATTGACATAGTAATTAAATACCTGTTCAATGGTTATCTTCCCAAAATATTCTCCCCGTGCCTGGTATGAAGAGAAGCACATAAGTGAATGAAGTCCAAAAACCAAAATATTAATACTTTACATGTGAGAATTTTGATACATGCTATGTTCCATAATCAACTTGGCAGTGTATATTAACAGAAGATACCTCAGAAGGAACATCAATAAAAGCTGGGTAAGGAGCTAGTGCCGGGGTTTCCTTAACAAAGTGAGCGCGGTCCTGAATCTTTTTCTTTGTAACATATTTGCACAGTTGCATTTCAAGCCTTTTCATGTCGACAGCTATAGCATGCAAAGATTGCAACTGTTGCTTCTTCTCCTGAATTGCACGAAGAAATTGATCCTGCTGAAGCTTTTCCTCACTGCAATTTAAGATTTGAAACCAAAGTCACTATTCTCATCCACAAGTATTCAAGTCCATCATTGGAAAAAGAAAAAAGAAAATTAAAAAAACTGGACTGAAAATCTAGATGAAGAAATAGTGAGACAAACCGGATTGAACTTTGGATCCAAATTCTTTGTGCCGGAGAAGTTTCTTCCAAGCAACGACTGCATTACGGCGCATCATGGTTGTGGCGCTACAAATCGGAAAATTGGAAGGTGTGAAGTTATTAGGTCTCACAAACTCGAAGAGAGAGTGGAGTGTAGAAAAAGTTACAGACTTGTTTGTGAACTAACAAAACTTATTATACATGTTTGCTTTGTTGCGTATCCCCCAATCTAACGGCAAAAGTTATGGTGCATCGTGCATAAACACTTCCCAACCATCAGATCTAGTGTACACGTGTAATAATCCTAGACTTCTCAAACTACACCAAATCAAACTTCATTTGCTTCAAACATTTCTCTCACTAAAACATAAAGCTCTCCCTCTCTCTCTACAATTCAGATGAGTCTTCATCTCTTCCGGCCACACATGATGATTCCGGCGCGGTGGTCGCCGGCTAGAGGCGGCGGCGCCGTGCCGGAGAACCAAACTCACCATTTTTAAAAACTAAAGCCATTTTTCAACCTCCATTTTCGTTTTAAAGCCAATTCCAAACTCGGATCACGCAAAAACACAACGAGAAGGAGTAGATCTAAAGATTAAAACCAGTTCGCTCCTCTTCTTCCCTCGCGTTTTCTTCTTCGATCCAGTGGCGCTGTGTTGATTGTTATATGTTACTGTTTCGTCACTGTTTGTTTTCACGGTTTCAGATCTGAAGTTGTTACTGGATTCAAAATCTTTGTGATGTTAGAGAGATTTATGGCTGGGAAACTGCTGGAAACCATTAAGTACATCTAATGGTTTTCCACAACAAAATGGTTTTGGCATTCCGGTACGGTGATGATGATGAACGACGGTGTTGATGATGAAATTGAAGATTTTGGAAACCATTTCCACAACAAATGGTTTTGGCATTCCGGTACGGTGATGATGATGAACGACGGTGTTGATGATGAGATTGAAGATTTTGGAAACCATTTCCACAACAAAATGGTTTTGACATTCCAGTACGGTGATGATGACGGTGATGATGATGAACGACGGTGTTGATGATGAGATTGAAGATTCCGCGTTTGGTTCGTTTTGTTTTGTTTTGTTTGGTTTCATTTGGGGGTGTAGGAAGCAATTATATTGGGATTTATGCACGGTGCATAAGGATTTTCTTATGCACCATAACCGCTCCCCCAATCTAACCTTATTACAACTTTTTTTTTTTTTTTTTACTTCTCAACCAAGTTGTTAAAAGTCTGAGTTTTCTTTTTTATAAAATTAAACATAATTCATTTATTTTTTGACAAGAAATAAACATAATTCATATCATTAGAAAAAAGAAGTTTTATACAATGAGTAATAATCTCACTAATACGGCAATTGGTCTAAACGTGGCCGTCCTTGCGAGTAGAACAAGGCAACCTTAACATACACTATCAACTATGAAATAACGAAAGATAAAATATCTGTTCTCTAAAACCGATAAATTAGATTAGTTTGTAAAGTAGAAGTTCATAAAATGATTCTTTAAAATGGTTCAACACTATCGGAAGATCAGTTTTATAGTAAAAAAAAAATAAAAATCAGAAGATTAGTTTTATATTAAAAAAAAAAGGGCCAATGTGCAATACATATTTTCTTCTCGAAAAAGGGAGTGTATATTTTCACTGGTACAGAGTCTGTAGCTCAAGTTTTTCTTTAAAAAAATACTGTACCTTCGGACATGTTTGATTCATGGACCAATTTTGATTTGATCTTAGCGAGGAAAGTAATATATCACAGTCCTATACAATCAACCCATTACCCATTCATACAGAACAAAGGAAGTGGGATATACAAGTCATTCATTTCTAACCGAACCATTCTTCCTTTTTCTTTGGAATCAATTTACAATTTAATGGTGAAGTTCCTAAGCTGGTTAATTTAATTGTGCCTTGCCTTCCGTAAAACTTCCTTGAGAACCACTGCAATTCTATGTGACATATGGTGCTCCAGAAACCTCTCTTTCACTTTCTCATACCCTTTCTTTCCCATAGTCAGCCTCTTCTCAACATGACTTGCCAATTTCACAATGTTATGTGCAAGAGGTGTCACACCAACCTTATCAACAGGATGCAGCAAACCGGTTGTCCCATTAACCACAATCTCCACAGTGCCTCCAGCTGCAGTGCCCTGCAAAAGTTTTTAATCGAAACAAAAATAGTACGTGAAAAAATAAAAAGCAGACATGTACGAACATGTTTACAAATATATTCCGAAATTGGAGTACCCAAGTTGAAACAGCAAGAAACAGGCAATCTACTATTGTGTCTTAAAAACATTTACTCTCGTCTCATTTATGAGTATTAATTGAATATCAATATCAGTAACAGAAAATAACCGGCTGAACAAAACAAGGACTCTAATTGAAATTACCGAGAATTGATTATAAGTCAGCAGCTCAATTAATGTTGCAAGTTGCAACAAACAAATGAATGGAAGCTGTATCATCTGACAGCCAACTTTAACAGTATTCTTTTTTCGCAATCATGTTATCAAAGCATTGGTAATATATTGCTATAACTTCCTCAGAATAATATATGTTTCTTGAAATACAGACTTGCAAAAACCGAAACATACTTGTCTACCCTGATTCGGTATTCCTACGTTCGTGGAAGCGTGTCTTTAAAACAACTAGGATAACATGGTGGAGAAAGGTGGAGGGTTGAACAAATGGGAAGAAAAATTAGTGAATTTGAGGTTGACGTATTCAAGCAAAAGAACAGTGCAAATGTGAAATTAAAGTTGCTGGACAGTTATCCTCGTTTCTTCGCCAGGGGAAAATTCAAGTGCCTACAACTCATTTGGATCCACAAATTAGTACAAAATTAGTTACACAGGGGTGTAGCCAATGAGCATGCATAAAAAGGAAACAACAATTTGTACCAAAAAAAAAAAGGGGAAACAACAATTAGGTAGGAAAAAAATAAATATTACTCTGATGTTATCATTCAAAAAAGGCAATTTGGTTCTATGATAATACAAAAATGAAGTAATTTTTTTGTTTCTATTTTTCTAATTTTTTCCGACAGGAGTGAGAGTGGTATGAATTATGAAACCAAAATAATAAAATGGCAGACAGAAAGATAGAAGAGATTAAAGATGAATAAATAAAGCACATTATAAACATGTATCATGTGAATTTCCTTAAGGTGAGATTTCTAGCCACTAGGCTACTTGACCAAAAAAAAAAAATAATAAATAAATAAAGCACATTATTATATGTCAAATGGGATAATGAGAAAATTGACAGAGGCTGTAGCAATTTAACACGTATAGATATAAAAGGGAAGGTCATATTGACAGGACAACTCAAATATGTAGTGAAGGACATACCAGTACAGGCAGACGAAATGCCATTGCTTCTATGGTTATCCTTCCAAAACATTCTCCCCGTCCCTGGTATGAAGAGAAGAAGCACAATGGTGAATGAAGCCCAAAAACTAAAATAATACTTTAAACACAATTTATAATAAAAAAATGCCTATTTTCAAGTCCCTTCTAAACTAGCAAACTTTGTCTCCATACATCATGGAAGTCAAACCTCTGTTGTCAATTGCTGCCGCTACCGGCGCGGAGCGGCCAAAAACGCCCAGCCGCGTTGCAGCACTCCGACGCGGAGCATTTGGAGAACACGGGTTTCTCACCGCGCAACAGTGGAGCGGAGTGGGCCAAACGAGGGTCAAAGTGCCCGCTTTTCCCAGGTCAGAGCACAAATACCAAAAAGCCCCTCACTTAAGCACCATTTGGAGGGACAAATTTGTAATTTTCGAAACCCTATTTTTCTTTTCTCCATCCATCGTGAACACCAAACGGCCGCTCTCTTCTCTTCTCTTCATTCATTCATCTGTTCATCTCTCCATCCATCGCACAGAACAACAACAACACAGCTGCTCATCTCTTCACCTCTTTATCTTTGCTCTCTCTTCCCTCTCTGTTTTGCTTTCTTATCCCTTATCAATTATATTTTTTTTTAATTGAATCTTCTCTGTTCATTTTCGTTTTTTATTTTCAATAATGATTAATAATTAATTATTAATGTGATTTAAAAAAGTCACACTCATATAATAATCCTAATAATATTTTGTTTACCTAAATTAATAGTAATAATACATGTTTTAAAGGAATAATAAATAATACATAGTGTAGTATATTATTTTTAAATTATGGCATGATATATTATTTGTCTTTATCAAAAAAATATAGTAGATATATAGTTTTTAAATTAACAAGTATATACAGTTAATTTGTTTCTTAAATACATTGTTTAAGGTATTTTAGTATTTTTTTTAGCATTATGGTATTTAAGTATATTGTGTAAGTATATTATTTAAGGTATTTTAATATTTGTTTTTGCACAATATGATATTTTAAAATTAAAAGTATTTAAGTATACTAGTATTTAATACTAAAAACAATTAATAATCTTTAATTTTCCATTTATACTAATACTAAATTTATTTTTTTCCATATTTTATTAGTCCTTTATTAATAATATAATTTTTAGTTTTAGTGTCCGCGTCATGAAATAGCGCCCGCTATGCGCCAGCATACCGCGCGCGTCAATTTCTGGGTGGCCGCGCCGCGCCACTTTTCCACTTTGACAACAGAGTCAAATAAATCGATATGAGAAGAAAGGCCAACCAATGAAGATGGCAGAACTGAATCAATACGGAAGTAGGTGTAATATGTTTTGGAAATTAGAAAAAATATTTAATCAAGCAATCTAAAGTTAAAGGGTTGCCTTCATAATGTCAAAAGTTTGACAGTCATCATAGCCCCCATACACTACAATGTGCCATATAGCAACTCAAATATATGCTCTGTTCCATAGTCAACTTGGTAATGTATATTATCAGAAGATACCTGAGAATTCTGAACAAGAACATCAATAGAAGCTAGGTAAGGAGCCACTGCCAGGGTTTTGTTAACAAAATGAACACGGTCCTGAATCTTTTTCTCTGTAACAAAGTTGCGCAGTTCCGTTTCAAACTTTGTATGAGCCTTCATATCACTCCCTACAACTATAGCATGCACAGATGGCAACTGGAGTTTCTTCTCCTGAATGAGCTGCAAACTTTCATGAAAGGCACGAAGAAATAGATCTTGCCCTTTACCACGTGAAACACCTGCATTTAAAAAACCCTAGACCTCAGAATACATACAAGCAAAAGAAATGTAAAAAAGTGAACAGAACGGGTAATATAACCTTGCAAGCATGTCCTGTACCGCATGGGATGAAAATATCATGAAACTAATGCAATGATTGAAAAATGAATATTGAATGAGTACAGGTAGTGACATACTATTTATGATGGCAAAAAGTAGATCATCATTTCTTACTCCAAGAGATTCCCTAACATGCTCACGAAGAACCCTCTTTGCTACACTATCTTCTGCAACTTCCATAAGTTCCTTGCTATTTCCAAGATGTACAACATAAGTTTCAGGCATTTTAATTCTACAAAGTCAGGCAAAAGCATACAGTTAGAAACACGACTTAAATTACAGTCACACAGAACACATAGCAGTAAATTCTTATTAAATGAATCTGGAAACATACCCTAAACCCTCCCTAGTCCTATTCTTCCAGTACTCTGCGGTTGTATGTGAATCAATCATAGCACCTGCAACAAAAGGGAGGTGCTTGACATATGCCTCTTTGAAATAATGCCCTCGCATTTCATGAATCCACCATAAAACCTTAGGAAGAACGAGGGTAACTTTTTCCTTTAAGACGGCATCCAGCCACTTTCCAGCTACAGCAGTATTTAGAATGACCAGATCAGCTTGAAGAGCTGTATCTACAGCCTTTTTACCTTTTGCAGGCAGGACCTATCAGAAGCCAATCAGATGAAAAAAAAAGTTACACTTAGAAGTTCAATAACACATGGATACGAACTGCAGGTCTAGGCATTTCATACATATTGAAATTATTATCCAACTCAATCAAACTGATTACACAGTTGCTTAACTCGTATTTTTGTGGGTTCTACCATGCCACATGTGAACTATGTTTATCAAATGGATCTCACAAATTAGTGATCTAAGTTGATTGTACTTTAACCAACTATCAACTCCAATAGAGCAACTTCAAAAAGTTCATTAAGTGATATCAAAAATTAGAGAACTGAGTTGATTGTTGTCGAGAATGTCTCATATATAGACACGGAAGAGGGGCAAGGGGCGGGAGAGCTGAGCTAGTGCAGCGTTGCAAATTCACTCGAGTAATATATATTGAACTATAGTTGCTCTATAGTCGCAGAGGTAGGCACAAGCGGCCGAACTGCGTAATCAAACAATCGTGTTTCATTGTCTTGCGAATTTCGTTTTCTATAATCTTCTGTTACTAGTTGCTGTTCTAACAATTGTGTTCGAGAATTGAGTTTGAAAATAATTTTTTCAATGCTACACAATAGTTCCTATAATTAGGAACCCTCCATAAAATCATGGCTGCCACATAAAAACACTACAATGGTGAAATACAATACGCTTAAGAACTCAATAAGTAACTCCAGTCAGAGCTTCTCTTACATCACAGCATATTGACTCTCCACCCTCTCACCAAATTCCACAGTTAATTTATACAATGAATAGCAGATCAATCAGTCATATACGTTCGCAAGAATAATGTGATTTATAGGATCTAGTTCTCCTTAAATGAGCAGACAATCCATGATTTGCTACACATGTGGACAAAATATCAACCATTTGAGTCAACCCTATTAAAACATTTCCACGCAGCATTAATTTAACACTAAAAAAAATGAACCAAGTAAACAACAATAAAGATCGAAAGGAATAGGCGAAGAAAAAAGAGAAATATACCTGAACTCCTCTGTCCAACATTTTACTCTCCAAACTATAAATAACCTGATCATGTTCAGCAGGATACTGATTGGTAATCCAAACAACATCAGAACCAACACCTCTCAACAAAAACGCCAATTCCATCAAAAGTAAAGGTCCACCAGAAAGAGATAGTTCGTGCGAAACCATGAGAACTAGCTTCGATTTCATAAAATCCAAGGGGCTTGGACCAGAAGGTGCATTTCCGACGGAGGAGGGGTGAATCTGACTCTGTTGTGCTTGGAAGGTCTTAGCGGTGTTGCATGAATCGGAATTGTTAGGTCTCATGAAAAGAATCATCACTGTTGAGATTGATATGAAGGCTAGTAACATTAACGGCCATCTTTTCTTCGCCAATGCTACTGAATGCTTCGCCATTGTAATCACAACTTTACCAATTAATTTCTAATTTCGCATTCTGCTACTTTTTTTGTTAGGGTTTTCGCTCTTTCTTCTTTTGAATCGAGTTGTTCTAATTGCAGCAAGCGAGTATCAGCTCTCACTGACTCACACTCCTAGATCGAGCGAAGATTTTGCTGCTAAATCAGAGAGAGAGAGAGAGAGAGAGAGAGAGAGAGAGAGATCACAGAACTACTGTCTGTCTCCACTCCAGACACCGCGATCGAGCCAGCCAAGAATGTATGGGCTTTGACATCCTTTCACATTGGGCCTCATTTGGCCCAAACAAGTTTTTTTTTTTTACTGTTTCTTTTCCCACCCTATGAGCTTCTCACGCATCCTATGCAATTCGGATTTTAAATTTCGGACTACATAAAAGCCTCATAAAACCTCCAAAACCAAGTTGAAATAGGGGGCACAATAACCTCATAGGATGGTAAAATTAACGACCTTCTTTTTGGTTGGATTTTGTTCGATAGGTTACTTTAATTGTTCACACGCCCCTCGAAAATTCCAAAATACCTTCTAGGATCGTAACTCATGATCCTCTTGCGGCCTAACCAGAGGCCTACTCTCGATTGTTTTAGTTTGGGAGTTACGACCCGATAGACATTAGTTACATGCACAAAAAGAACTTGTGAGTTTAATTTGTGTTTCAAATGCTTTTTTTTTTTTAAAACCTTCCTTACTCTCTAAACACTTCCTTCTTCCAACAATTGAAACTTAAGCAACTTGACTCAAAGACATTACATTTATAGTGACATTTGTTTCGAAATCCAACAAATAAGTGTGACAACTATATTACCCAACAAGAAAAGTTGGATAAAGTTACTCATGTTGAGTTGAAACCAATCAAATAATGAAAGATAAATTAATGATTTTGATTCATGTCAACTCAACATAAGTAACTCTACCACTTTTTGTTGATAGGTAAATAATAATTTACCAAGGTATTTTACAAAGTCAATCAATCACAAGTGTTAAATCATTACAAATATTTAACTTTATTCATACTTACGGAAAAATCTGTCATCTGGTCATAATTGATAGTGTAAAATTATTTACAATACGAAGTGATTAATGATAAAATTCAACTTAGCATTTCCAATTATTATCAATCAGGCTTAGAATTTTGTCCACTATTTTTTTTTTTGAAGTAATTTTGCACACTATAAAACTTGCAATTTGTTCGATTAATTTGATTTTTTTAGCACAAATAAGACAAAATCTAATGAAATTGCTATCTCATTTATGACCAGATGAAACATGACAAGCTCGTACGCGACACTGAGACAGTTATTTATAGGATGTTACTGATTACGACAGCAATTATAATTTGTTAATAAAAAATTAATTTGTTAATAAGTAAAGCGATTCTGTTATCCATTGCTTTTTCTTTGATATCAACAAGGTATATAAATATCAATCTGACATGGCTACGAGGAAATGTCAAAACGATGATGTCTGGTTACTAGTCTAAAGAGCATCATAAGTCATGAATTTCAAAAGCTATAAATTCACCTGAAGACATATTGAATCATTTTGTCATGTTACATAATAATAATATTTTCTCTCCTGATTTTGGAGAAAAGGGCCAATTTGTTTCCAACAAAATTCTTTTTATCTTCATAGGTTATATAGTTTACTCCTAATCCTCCACAGTGACATCTTCCCTTGACATAAAATTGTTAGCTGGCGGGTTGGAGTCTTCAGAAGAGTCTCCAAACTCTTCTTTGTACATTTCTTCTATCATTGGTTTCCATAGCCGTACCCTTGCATTAATGAACCAATTTGACACCTGAACCAACACTCAATACATTAACATGACCATCATAAATAACTTCGAGAAGAAAAATAAATGTACTACTTTTTAATAAAAACCCTCAAGTTGATGCATGAAGAGTTCAATTTTGTCCTTAAAGTATACGAAATTCAGCATCAGAATCTATCGATGCGTAGTGTATGTGACAGTTGTAAATTTTGAAATCCTAACTCGTTTTCTACCCATAAAAGAAAAAGTGAAAGAAATTCGTTGCTTTAGTCTCTACTACAATAATGCTAGAGTCTGAACTGACAAATTTTTATAAATTTGAAGACTAAAGAGATAGTGATACATGCTTAAGAGGCTAAATTAACATATCATTAGAAAAAAGGAAAGGGGTAGTTTTTGGATAAGGAATTACTTGGTTTTTGGTTAAACCTGTTTGGGAAGCCAGGATTAACTTCTCAGAATCATTAGGATAGCTGCAAAAATCAGACATCAAATTAGCATTTCATTAATAAGACAGGAAAATGACATGACAATAACAACATAAAAACAAGAACAGAATTTTGATATAATAAGCTTACGGATGAAGAAAGTGCTCAAAGAGCCAAGCACGAAGAATTGCTACAGATGTTTCAGGTAACCCTCTAATAGGTCTCCAAACTTGTCGTTGGTTTTGAATGACTCCAAGTTGTTGGAGAGACATTCTATTCTGTCTATTATTATTATCTCTCTCAAATAAGCTCAGTTGAGACAATCCACTATTAATTTTAGGTACATCCTGAAACAGTTTTCTCTTCTCAGCATTTATTTGGGACATTATGGCATCTCTTAAGCTACAAAAATGCCTAGACATTGCCTGAAGTGCCAAAGCAGTGTAACACTTTGCAGCTCCCAAACCTGCTATCATTTCAAAAGATGATACCACTTCTTCCATTTGATGGTAGTACTTCTCATATCTACCCTCAACCTGAAAATTCAGCACAACAAATGAACACATCAGTTTCAAGTACAAACTTTGTCCCATCCCCGATTTCAAGGACATGTTTAGATTAATTTCATTGAGCTTATCTACTAATATAAGTGTTAGATATACTTGGAGTTTCTTAAAGGTACTTACAAAGTTGGTTAGTAATTAGTTGGGAGTTAGTTAAGATTTGTTAGTTTAGTTATGATCACTATGTAAAGTATATCCTACACTTTTCTAATGAACTTTTCTCAAATAATTAATCTTCCTCTCAATAAATTCTCCAAGATAGCTTATGAAAACGATTTATATAGTTCATACCAAAACAATTTGATTTTTGTTTTAAAAATAATATATACATAAACACTTATTTGATAAACTCTAGTAGCACTTAATTAAGCTTTTTAATCAAATACTACTCAAGTATGACGCAATCTGCTTCATTAGTACTAGTGAAAACTAAATCAGGAAGAGAAGACCAACCTCATCCAACAATGCAATGAGCTTTGCAATTTTGACTTGATGTTCATGTTTGTCAGCCAATAAATGTCCATGAATCCTCAACTCTGCTTTGAGGTCAGAGGAGAGTGTTCTAGCACCTGTTCTACTCCCATGAAACAACTTTTCAGCATACTTTTCATTCATTCTATCAATCACATTTCCACCAACATCAACAACATCTTCAAGAAGTGACTGTACTGGTTTAAGGTATCTTGAGTTCCCAATAACAGAACCAAAACTCTCACTTCCATAAGAAGTAGAAGTAGAACGGTTCAATAATGAGTTATTATTATTAGAACCTGAAGCAAAAGTTCCACCTCCACTGAAAAAATAATCACTTGTTAGATTCTCCACCACAGGTTGATTACAAGGCTCACGTGTCTGATCTTGACCAGGCATGAAGTAACTTGGGTTGATCATAAGACCTTGATTTAAGGAACGGTTTCTGTATTCATCAACAAGCATGTGAGAGCCTAAAGAAAGTGATAGGCCTTGTTGTGTCTGGTGATTATTCTCGTTTGCTGCACCAAGTAGATCCATCAAATGTCTTGTGTGACTCATCTCAGAACCTTGTGCTATTCCAATATTGTTAGAAAATGTTCCAAGTGATTCATGATATGCATTGTTGCTCCTCAAAGAGGATGAAACATAACCACCACCTAGTAGTTCTTGGTTCTCAAATTGATTTTGATGGGTCATGGAGTTTGACATCATTAATTGTTTTGTCTGAGAGAAAGTGATTAATAAATAAACTAGTTCTACTTGTATTGTGTCCCTTAAGGGAACAACTCAATTGGAAATATGAAGCATGTGAGTTTTGTGATGTGAATCTCTGTAGAACAGTGAAAGAAGAGAGATTTTTATGGAAAAAGAGAAAAAGAGGAAAGGGAAGAGTGAAAGGGGAATCGAATCAACACTGTTTTTTACGTACTGAAGAAACTATTTGAGCAAAAAAGCTACTATAGTATATATTCTGAAGACATGAGTTAATAGACATTAACATAGAAGTGGTGAATCCGTACTAGGTGCACGAAGCCCTATTGAGGTTGAGCAGTGGATTCATTGGTGAGGATAATCAGTGGTCACAATCAAATCCCAAGTTTCATGTTTGAATATTGCAGCTCTAGTATTCAGTAAGATAAATGTGATAGCTCAAAACTAACTTGGAGGAGTACTATACACTGCACATGCCAAAATCATACACTAATATATTAAATTTATTACCACTTAGGATATGGTGTCAACACAAGGTAGATTGTGTTAGGATTTAAGACAACTGTTTTTAGCTATTTAACTCAAACTACTTATATTGGCATAGTTAAGATGCAAACAAAATTCTAGTAATAGTTTACACTTCACAGCATGTTTGCATTACTGTGCTTTATTTTTAAGAAAATTATATTTTAAATTAAGTTAAAAACATGTCATTTCTTATTGAAAATACTAGCAAATGTTTAAGAGTTTTTATAAACAAAGTTGTCTTGTAAAATCATTTTTAATTTCCAACAGATGAATTCGATTTTTTAATGAGTTTTTATTACAAGTTACTTAATTAAAAAACATAGTACTTTGTCATTCTGTACCAAACAATTGAGTAATTCAACCCACTCCATCAACATAGAGTTACAAAACTTGGATACATCCTATCCTAAACGGCAAGTGCACCAACCTGAATATTTTAAATTAGTCGGTCTACTTTATAAATAAACCATACCCAAAAAGTTTCTTTGACTCTTCCTAAACAAGGAATGGTGATCCACAGCCAAACCTCTAAAAATAATGTAATTCCACAACCTCCTTAACAAGTAACAACCAACCACTATTCAAAAAAAAAAAAAAGTAACAACCAACCAAATAAGTTAATATATGGATTGACGGTGGATTTGGCAAAATCACCACGATTTACTATGATTTTACAAATGTTACACTTTTAAGCTTCAACAAAATCACGGTTATGATTTTGTCATGACTATTGTGATTCCAAACAACGTGTCTAAAGAACACCAATAAATACTTGCTTCTTGTATAATGTGAAAATGGGACGCGAGAAAATACCTATTCAAACTTAGATTTATTGTGTGTTTGGTGGCAAACGTAACAAATCGCTTCCATAGGCACGTTGTCGCATTATATTTTTTAAAGTTAATAATTAGAGTTTAGACAATGCACGTTGTGCTCTTGGGGTTGTGGGGGGTTGGGTGGGAGTATGTTTGCCTCTATCCTTCCGGCCTGACTTCTTGGGTTTCTCCTTGCGTTCTTTTTCTTTGCAGGGTTTGGCGTGTGTGTTGTGTCCTTTTGCGGGATTGCAGCTTGGGTGATTGTGTCTTTCTTCTTGGTGTTTTTCTTGTTTTTGGTGGTGCCCCCGGGCTGTTTCTCCTACCTCGTTTGTGAGGCGTGGAGTGTCCCCTAGGGGTGTTTTGGTGTGGCGTCTTTGGGCAGCTTTTTGGTGCATTTGTACAGTTTATTGTTTTTTATCTTTTTATATATATATATATATATATATATATATTTGCCATTCAAAAAAAAAAAAGACAATGCACGTTGTGAACTTAAACTTGCATTTTTTTCAAAAATTCATGGAATGTAAATATGAATGAGCGGTAAGTTTGTCAAAGTTACGATGAATTATAATTTTATAGAAGTTCCATAATGTAGCAGTTGTGCTCCTTTATTGTGAACCTTCCTACTCCTCCCCTTTACTTAAAAGGGCTGCAATTAACTTTCTGTTACAAAACTCCATTACAAAATGTACTAGTAATTTATAAAAGAAAATTGCATTGACACGCTATTTAATTTATCCAGAAATTCAAAGGGTACAAATTCAAGGCACTGTGCATGTGGACCCAAGGGCAACCACACCTCCTTTATAGCCCTAGCAGTTTCAAGTTTCAACAATGATACAAAAATACCTTTGATGAGTAATTCAAACGAATATTAACAACAATAATTTTCCAGCCCTAGCTAGCAGATCTATACATTAGTTTCTACCATCTATATCTATCTACCCTCCCTCAGACCTATGAGTCTATGACGCAGTTCTGGCCTTTTTGTTAAAGAAGGCAAGTTAATTGGCTATGTTAGAAAACATTAGAAAATGACATAAAAATAAAATGGTCCCCAATTTTCCTGACCAAAAAAACAACAAGCAAAAGCATCAATTTTCCAGCTTTGGTCCCTGCACTTCTATTTTTTTGGGAAACTCAAAAGCAAAGCACCTCCAAAGCAAACACTGTATGCCTCTCTCTCTCTCCTCACAGGAGGGGGAGCCCTCCATAGGTTAAACTGTTCTGTTCATTGTATTGTTGTGATCTGCAAAAACAAGATAAAAGGGGGCTATCTTTTACGCACTCCAGTTCTAGGATTGTCAGCTTCTGAATTAATTAATCCGTATAAATATTATGAATTTAATATTTTACATTTTTCCTTTTAGGTTTAATTTGTAGGCAATATGCATGTTGGATGTTGGATGTTGAATTGTAAGGGCACTCAATATCACAATTTATGAAAAGATAGAAAAAATTCTACAATAAAATAAAGGAAATACTAACAAGTAAGGTTAAGTGTTCTAACGACACTTGTTATAAAGTTTAAAATACAAAATTTATCTTAAAAATTATGCATTCAACACATTAAAACAACATAATATAATTTTTTCAACCTGAATTTTATCAATCAATTTTAATTTTGAATCCTTAATAAATGTGTGTTGGTTGGTGTTGTGTTGTGTTGGTGTTGCTCCCAACCCATTGAAATTTGAGATGTTGTGTTTAGTGTGATGTGCTGATTGATACTGATTTTGGGGATCGTTATTGGTCCCTTTAAATGCTATTGCAATGATTGCGATCTTTGTTCCATTAAGGACATCCTCTACTTGTCACTATCTCCATCCGTAACCTTGCTATGTTACATGCCTTGATCAAATCAACTCATTTTCTATACTATTTTATCAATGCAACCATTCTTTAGATACATTTTCAACAATGCTAAATTTGTTGAAGAACTTCGTCACTTATTGTGGTTTTATCTAACTAAATAAACGGTCGACGGAGATGAGACATTAGATAAGTTGTTCAAGTTTGTTGGATGAATCTTCACTCGAGGTAAGGGGTGAGAGAGTGTTAGTTCATGAGTATAATATGGTGTGAGATGAATGAGAATACAACAATTCCCAATAATTCATCCGAGGCTTACCAAATATGGGGTGAGAGAACGTTGGTTCATGTGTATAATGTATTGTGAGATGAATGTGAATACAATAATTCCCAACGATTCATTCGGGACTTATCAAGTATGAGGGTGACAGAACGTTGGTTCATGCGTATAATGTATTGTGAGATGAACGAAAATACAGTCATTCTCAATGATTCATTCGAGACTTACAAGGTATGGTTTAGCCCCACTAAAAAATAATAATTGATTACTAACATGTGAACAGAAATAGTGAAGATTAAAATATGACTCAAAAACATGTAGATTTGTTGTGAATTAATGTGTTAAAACATCACCCATAAAAAATAAAAATACCCTTTTTAACTTTCATTTCAATCCTATTATTTTTGGTAATAAAAAGTTTGAGTATGTAAGAAACCTAGGTAATTATAAAATGCTGACAAAGGTATTTACATATGATTCATCAACAAGATCTTTATGCCATTAACATGAGTTGAACATATGTTGTTGTAATATTCAAATCAACTTCTTATCAACGGGATCAACCTCCTTTAGTTATTTCGATCATGTTTTACCATCTTTATTTTTGCCATGAAAACGAATAATTGAGTATTGAGCGAGTGTATGTTTGATTGGGTGATGTGGTGTTTTTTTTTTTTGCCAAATCTCTGATTTTTTACTCCCACCTCAACTCAAACATGCATCAAGGAGGTTTTTGTCCAAAAAATATGCATCAAGGAGGTTAAACATATGTGTTATCCTCCCTTGCCAAATTGCATCTGATGAGGTTATTATTGAGCAAGGTGTGCACATGGACCACACGACACGACATGTTGTGAATTTACTTAAGAGTGTAGATTCAAATCGTACTTGGTACTACCTTTTATTAACACACAAAATTTCTTATTCAACATCAATGCATTGCACAAAATATGTTCCTTATCCTTTTACAAAAAATTGCCTGCAGATAAAATAGAACCAATCATCTGTAATATTATTATTATTATTACAACAAGTAAATGAATATATCTAACACATATATACCTATCTGTATATTTTGTACGTTTGTGAATTACATCGCTTTTATGAACAATGAGGGCAACGCGAATGAATGAATGAATTAAAAAACAACATCATATGCTTTTTTCTCTTTTCATATTTGAGGAAGTACACCTTTCAGAGATAAGATACCTTTAAAATGATAGTAGTAAAAAATGAAAAATATCTTAGGTAGATTTTCATACGACAAATTCATGCAACAGATGAGTATTGCCAAACATGTGTTGTTGCTTTCCTGAATCTGTGAAATGATAGTCTAGTAAATCAGTACTCTGTGAAGAAGAAACCAATGTCTGATTATTATTATTATTATGTCTTTTATGAATGGCATCATCAGATGTGGCTAATCCATCGCTTTCACAGTTTCTCAACTCCAATGCAAGAGAGACATTGTTGTGGCCACCACCACCATCCACAGTTGTAAAGTTACCCAACTCTGTTAAATCATATGTGGCAGAATCAGAATCTATTTGTGAATAAAAGCCATTTTTTATGCTGAGCCTTTGGTTACCATGCAATTTTCCATTTCCACAATCTATCACATTTTTTTCTACATGTTCTCTAGTGGAAGAGGCTTGTACACTATGATCACTAGTAATAATTTGTACATTGTCTTGTGACTCTTCTTCCAATTTATTATTAATCTCTTGACCATAATCTCTTTTACCTTGGAGTGTATTTTCAGATGAAAAATTGCAGTTCATTTCAGAATCACCAAACTCTTCTTTGTATATTTCCTCAACCATTGGTTTCCAAAGACGCACACGTGCATTAATGAACCAATTTGCCACCTGATACCATATAAATGTCTCATTAAAGATTAGCAACAAGTTTAATGAAAATAATGATGGCACAGAAAAAATTAATTGATTAATTATAACTGTACCTGATTCCTTGTCAAACCAGTTTGCCTAGCTAGCATTATTTTCTCTGAATCCTTGGGGTAACTGGTATCAACCAATTATGAAATGAAAGTTAAAAAAGAATTTGATTAAAATACACATAAATAGAAAATATTATGAAAGTAGCATAATATGAAACCATTGCAACTAATTGAAAATATAAAATTGAGTGAAGGTCTAGAGGGTATTATAAAGTAACACTTACGGATTAAGAAAATGTTCAAAGAGCCAAGCACGAAGTATTGAAACAGAGTTTTCGGGAAGTCCTCTCTGAGGTCTCCAAGCTTGTCGCATAACACCAAGATGCTGAAGGGCCTTTTGTTGTCTAAGCTGTTGATCAACATATCGGAGACGAGGTATTCCTTCTTGTTCCCCAAGGCTCCTTTGAATCACTTGAACTTGGTTGCTGATAGCATCGCGCAAGCAGCGAAATTGACGTGAAATTGTTCGCAATGCAAGTGTAGTATATGGCTCTGCTGCTCCACCCCCAGCAACCATGTCCAAAGATGACACCACAATTTGCATCCGATGGCAGTACTGTCTGTATCTTTTGTCTACCTACAACCAGCACAAAGAAAGGATTACAGATTCGACAATAAGCCAAACCATCACTGTCATAATAACCAACTATGGAATAAAAGAAGAGAATAATTCTCACACACTTTCAGTATAAAACATTTTACACTATCAACCAATGGTCAAACTTTTTCGACGATAGAACCTTATGATAAAGTCTTTGCATTGTTAGTCTGTTAGAGCATACAAATGAAACCATAAAAGGAACGATGCAATGCTAAATAGTATGCATACCTCATCCAACATGGACAAAAGCTTTGTCTTCTTATCCAACAAATTCTGTCTTTCGGTTGAGGATATCTCACGAGAAGGATTGGAATTAGGATCATTAGGTCCCCCTGAAGTTATTTGCATAGACTGACTAGTTGATTTTCCATCACTATCTTTGGGATTATCCAATCCAATGTTGCGGATTTTTTCTTGCTTTTCCATTCCACGTTGCTTTCGGACATTAACTATCTCATCAAGTAACTCCTGTGTAGCCTTAAGATATTGAGAGTTTAGGTAAATGTTAGAAAAACCTTGGGAATCCTGCAGGCATTGATCTGATGAGTGAGGGTTGCGAAAACACTCCCTTTTGGTAATGTCGTGAAATCCTCCAGAAGAAATGCTTTCCATGCATTCGACACTTGTCAATTCATCTTCTTTAGATATAGTAGTTCCGTTTGGAAGACGACAAGCATTCATCAGCGATACGAAACCAGTGTCATTATACTGGTATTGAAATGGAGGGACAGATGCATTAGAAGGCAGTAGTGTCCCAAGACTAAGAGATAACTCTTGGCATTGTATATTTTGCTCATCTACATGAGAGTTGTAAGCATTGGAATGTGCATCAATGGACTGCATAGTCACTGTGTCACCTATAGGCGTGTTAAACTTGGCTTCATTTTGTTCTGCTACAGATTCATTGTAGTAATTGTGAGGTAACAAAGGACTCGAGGTGAACATATCCATATAGGACCCTGAAGAGAATGCTTGGTTGGGATACATTCTAAGTTACAAGACAAGATCAGCACTTAGCTTGTTGGGAACAAGAACCTCACTTCTGGTCTCTTCACAACAATGAAATCAGCTTGATATCTTTTTCAACGGGAAACAATTGTCTTGACCATGATTAGCCAATATGTAATATTTCATCTGCTATTCTGATAACAATGAATTTCAATCAAAAGCACATAGTGATTATTATTGAATACAAAGTACGGTTTTTGAAGGTGGGGGAGATTACATAAGTTACTAAACAAGACCAAAAACAGAAAGAAAGCATTAGTTTATAGACTATATATTAGGCTATTAGCAAATGTTAGTCTAAAAAATATGTATAGCATATTATGTAGCCAGTGCAATTTCAACCATAAAAAGCAAGGCATTTACAGCATATAAGAACATAATTTATTTATATAATTGGCTGTGTCCTGTTTAGTCATCATTTATTCAAATCCGGGTTTTTGATATTGTTGAGACAGTGATGGGAATTAGACAAACCATCAACTCCACTTGTGCAGAACATAGTTTCCCTCTCTAAATGTGATTTATAGTTGTTGAGAAAACTAATGTAAAATTTTTGCTAAAACAGGGAATCCCTAATCAATCAAGAATAGAACAAATAATCATGAAGAAGAATAAAAAAATCCAACACTATCGATTCTAAAGTTAGAAACACTGTTTTTTCAGTCCCCACGCATAGTAACCTTCGAAACATTCTAATTTCCTACTTTTAACTAGTCATCAAATTCAAATCTCACCATTATTACAAAGAGATTACCTTCTATCACGCACAAACAATATACTACTACCCCATCATCATAATCATTTCATCATCACAAACTTTTTAAAAAAGGGACAGAGAAAAAAGAGACATGCTACAATACTACTACTACCTCATGGTTATGAATGAACATGAAACACAAATAAATAATAAGGTTAAAAGAGAAAAAAGAAGAAAGAAATATATACCAGAGCAAGCAGAGGTGCAATAGAGAATTATGTATCCAGTTTGAAGAAGGAAGGAGAGACAAATGGCAAATCCAACAAACAAGAGATATAGATATAGATAGATATATGTATTTAATTTCAAACAAAAAGAAAGAAAGACCGACCACCTTATCATTGGAAGAACGGTACCAACCAATTAAATAATATTAACACCAACTACTACTACTACTACTAATAGTACATTTATTTATTGGTAAAAAGGAATAAATAATTGGTAAATTTAAGCGCCAATCATTATTAAGTTTATCACGTGTGGGAAAGCGTGTGTGTGGGTTGTGTTGCTTGCTTGAAATTAAGGGTTCAAAGGCTAACCACCAGTTGGTGGACCTGTAACTTGTAACCCTTCTTAAACACCAACTTTAAAAACACTAAGCATTCAATAATCCTCATGCATATTCTCTCTATTCAGAGTTGGTAAAGGTGACAAATTCACGCGTCAGACGGTTTCCTGTCTTCTATCGCAACTGCAAATGACTACGTTCGTTCCCTTATAGTTATACTACCAGCAGCTGGTTATGTGCTCATTCATCCATACACAATCTACTCTTCATGGTGGGTGAGTGGGAGTGTGGGACCTCTCAATTTAATTTATTAATTTAATCAATTGATAATACTTAGGCTTAATAACTCTAAACAAAACGATGCTACGAAACTTAACTTAAACCTCAAATAAACAGCCACTTTCCTCCATGAAAATGATACGAGGTATCAAAAATAAAAAATATTATAAACTCCTCAAATTTAACTTTTGTTGGGTATATTGGTCTGAGACGTTAAAATGTATTATGATGTGTCATACACTTTGCCTCCTCAACTTTTCAACGTATATCACAAACTAGCTGAACTTCTCTCACACATGCTACTTTTATTGGAACTTACTCCCCTATAAATTAACGATAAGCTCAGATACGTGATACGATACAGATACATGATACGATACAGAACTAATACGGCGATACGAGAAAATTTTAAAATTTAAGATACGATACGACTGAGATATTTCAATAAAAAATTAAATTTAAACTACATATTAAAACTCAAAATACAAAATATGAAACAAACATAGAAAAACGATAAGGCACAACAATGAAATTGTCTTCACACAACAATCAACAATAGCATCGTTCTCAAACAAACAAAGAGACACAAAACAGACGCGGCAACAATAGAAATATAAATGTAAGTAATATTGATAATAAAGAAAACGAGAATTAGTCAATCAAGTAATATATGATATATCCTATGTAGAAAACATCATTACTTAGTTAATTGCATATATACCAAATATAATAGAAACATCAAGTAGTCCGCACATATCTGTTTTCCATCGCCTATCCCTCGTATTTCAGATGTATATGAAAATATAGAATAATTGCTTTTAAAAAAAAATATTTAATCTTCGGACACTCTCCTGATACGTATCGGAAAGTATCGGGCATGTATCGATTCATAATACGCAGAAATACGGTACGTCATCCATTTTGAAGTAGCCTTTTGAGTTTGTAACTTTTTCTTTCTTGACAGGTCTGATTTTTTCTTTTTTTTGGACTAACAACACTAATTTATTCCACCACAACATAAATCCAACTGCTATATAATCTTTCTCCAATATCTGATTTAGTGCTCCATTGCCACTATGATGAAGAATAATATGGAAGACTCTATAACACCAGAGAATAATGTGGAAGTCTCTAGAACACTAAAGAATAGTATAGAAGTCTCTAGAATACTAGGGAATAATAAGGAAGCTACTAGACACTACTAAATAAGCACTAGGGAAGTCTTGACTTTTCTAGATCCTTCTAGTTTTATGTAATAGATAGTTTTATGTACTAGAGTATCCATATCTCTAGACTTTTCTTTGTTTCTAGATATTTCTAGTTTGTAATGGAGAGCGAAATTTTTTTGTTTCTACCCTAGTTTTTGTCAAAAATTCCAAAACTACCCTACTTTTTCAAAAAATTGCAGAAATGCCCTACTTTTTCAGACTTTCTGGTACCACTCCACTTGGAGTTGCGGGGTACCCTAAAAAGTGACGAATTTTTGTCCTTATTATACCCCTATACTTGGACTTGCGGGGTATTTTCCTATTTTTTTTTCGAAAATTTTAAATACCCTTCTACTTGGAGTTGCGGGGTATTTTCGTGTTTTTTTAAAAAAAATTTAAATACCCCTCTACTTGAACTTGCGAGGTATAATAAGGACAAAACTGCTGCATTGGTTTCCGTTTTTGCATGCATAATATATAAAAAAGTTAATTAAAATAATTTATTTTTATAATTTAGGCATTAATAAAAAAGTAATTATAATAATAGTGATAATATTTATAAAATTAAAAACATACCAAATACAATAA
>Ga0315914_1003703_pt1 | contig 23120 bp, 12 predicted proteins | sample MpolenodulesMG_FD_203920 | JGI IMG/M metagenome (GOLD analysis project Ga0315914, IMG submission 203920) | Medicago polymorpha root nodule microbial communities from Los Angeles, California, United States - elongated nodules | ecosystem: Host-associated > Plants > Roots > Nodule | place: USA...
AAATATATATATATATATATATATATATATATATATATATGTTGTTAACCATATTTGTGGTTAATTAAATTCATGTTAAAAGGTGATATGTCCGGTGAAGAATTGTGGAGGCAACGGTGGTGTACGGTGGTGACGAGTTATTGCGATGGTACAAATAGTGTCTGCAGACACGTTAGCACTTCAACGTCCAAGTCAGTATCGAAAATGAGATGAAATGTGTGAAAAGTGTGGGAAAAGTGAATCGTGCACCGGGGATGAAGCTAAGTCACCCTTATATAGGCATGTTTGAGAATAACTGTCTCCGTGGAGTGCGGCGCTTCATCAGGAGGCCGTTGGAGGACACATGTGTGGTGCCTGATGCACAAAGGCGTGTTTCAGTAGGGTGACGTGCATCATAATTGGTGTGCTCCCTCAGACAATGCGTCTCGGTCATGTGAACTTTTGGTGCATGTGTCATCACAGGATTGACCTTCTGAACGGTCTATAACAAAAAGTAAATTTTTGTGGTTAATGAAATTATAAAATTGGTTAATAACAAAAATCCTCCTCTATATACTTCACAAAAAATCCTCCTATATAAGGGAAAAAAAAATTAAAAGAAAAAACACACTTTTAACATTGAACCGTACCCAAGTGTCTTTTTCTTACGGACATACCCAAATGTCTTTTTGTTGTCATAAATTATTGTTCCAATTACATTTTTGTTGTATTGATACTATGCGTCCCTGTTGACGAATAAAATTTAATTTTTTCTTAATTTTCGTTCCTCATAAATAACTTTATTTTTCTTCTGAATTTTCATTACTCATATTAATGATGAATATTGAATATTTTTACAATAAAATGTAAAAAAAATAATATAATGTTTATTAATAATGAAACAGTGTTTTCTTCTTCTTTATAAAATGGTCTTTTCTAAAATACAAAAATCAGTAAATATTTGATTGATAAAATAATCGTTAATTTATTGGTTTAGACATCAAATATATACCTGTAAAATCTTTCAATTTATGAATATGTATAGCTTATGTATCCTTATTTATTAAATTTATTAGGTCTGCAACAACTTAACCTAATAATTTTCCTCTAAAATACTGCATTAGGTTAGCAGCAATTTAACCTAACAAATTCCATCTAAAATGAAACGCACCAATTTAACCTAACAAATTCTCTCTAAAATGCAGCAATCCCTAATATTTCTCCTCACTGATAAGTTTTTCATTCATATCATGTTGTGTCATTGTTTGTATATATCTATTGTTTCTGTAGACTTTTTTTTTTTGACAAGTTGTTGTACACTTATTTAATACGTTTACAAACAGAATACCCTAATTTCCATGCAAACTCGGCTACCCTAATTTCCATGCAAACTCGGCTATATATAGCAAACCCTAAATCGTGTTTCTCTCCAAAAAAAAAAACCTAAACCGTGGTAAATTACACAAACAGCAGAAGAATCATATATTTTGATTTTTGCAAATGGAATGACTTGACCTTACAACCTTCCTCTCATACGATTGCTTAACTGGTATTCTAATTTAACATGCATTTTATCGATATGCATGTTTTTTTGAAAATTGGAATATCCTTTTTGCGTTTTTGGTTTTTAGTTTGAGATGTTTACACCAATTTTGGCAGTCTTCCTATTTAGTTTTGTCGCAATTTCTTGGTCTATTATCTAAGGATTTAGATTGTGTCGTGTAATGTCATGTTTTTTGAACTTAATCTGAATTTTGTTTCGTTCAAAACCTTATTCTGCTATTAGCCTTTATTTCCTATGCATACTTTTATTATTTCTTTCTTTGCAAGCAAAGTTGTGCAACTGTGAATGAATTTTGAGGTGAGAATCACCTTTCCTTTGACAATTAACAAAAGTCAAGGGCAGTCGCTTGAACATGTTGGGACAGTTGTATGTTGCTGTTTCAAGAGTTACATCCAGAGAAGGACTAAAGATATTGATCACTAATAAAGATGGTGAAGATATCAATGTGACGTCTAACATCGTATATGAGGAAGTATTTCGCAATGTATGATGAAACTACATGCCAATGTACTAAAATTTTCATATTTCTTTTACCGAATTATTGATAGGATTACCGAATTTTCTTTTATAATATTTTCAGATTTTATACATTTTATTAAGTGTTTTATTTTGTCTACTATGAATTATCACTTGTTCTTTTTTCACTGTTACCAATTATATATTGCATTTTATTATTCGTATGTCAATCCCTTAACAATAAACTCGTGCGACGCACGGGGTAACAATCTAGTATGTAGTAATGTTATATGTTCCCAAGAAATTCATGAATTCCAAGTTCATGTAAGTAGGGTAACAGGAAAAAAGCGTTGACTTTAAAGTACATCTGCTTATAAAATGCCAAATATTGAATATGGTCTCTTTTATTTTCTGGGTGACGACTACATTTTGACCACAAGGAATATGGTCTTGCATGCATTTTTTTTTGTTGAGGAAACGGTCTTGTTTACACGTGGTGACCATTATTTTCTTTTGAAGGGTTTGTTTGATAATTCATTGATAGCGATGGTTGATACCTACATTTCATTATGCTTTCTAATTCTATGTATGAAACTTCGGGGAGAGAGACAATGGAATAGTATAAAAACGTGTCACAAAATAAATTCCTTGGCAAATTGTGTTGTGTCTATTAATTCATTCCCCTTGGCCATTAATTAATTCACTTTTATTCAAGTACTTTCACTGTTCAAATTGCGGTGCTATCTTTTAACGTTTTCGTTCACATTTCATTTCGTTTCTATCATAGCTCTAACAATAATATTGACATTTGGGAACATATATAGTACTATGTTATCTAATGACACGACAAAGACTAATCAAACCCTTCATCGTAGCACTTTCTTTCCTTCTTCCTATATATGTTATTTCAACAATCCTAATCCTAACAACTCAATGCCAAGTGACGCAAGTCAATAAGTCATCCTCATACACTTTCCAACCATACAAACATATGTTGCATTGCTTTCTCTAATCAACTTCAGCCACAATTCCTTCTCGTTTCCACGAAATTGCAACTACGTATACGAACCCAAACTTAACAAAAGTAGCAAGACAATGAATCCTAGCTTTATTCCACAATTCAAACAAAATTGTTCCTTAAGCATGCGTAGTGAAACAAAAAAATTCTGTCAAGAAAAAGTTGATCGAGACATTGAGCCCCCACTCCTTCATAAGGAGAAACTATATAAGAAAAAGAACGATAATTTTATCAAATTAATTTTGTCAAATATGTGTGTGTACTCATCGTTATCATAAATCATAAATAAATATAAAGTGTAAGAAGTTGAATTGAAATATTACGAAAAAAAAAAATTGAAATGAGATGAGATGATTGTAACATACAATACTACATTGATAAAAGTATATTAATAAGGTACTTTAAAAGTCATACAATACAAAATTCTAAATCAATTCAACCAGAGATTTTGTATTTGAATTCCTTTGATACCTTCACACCAAAATAGGTACTCCCTCCGTCCCAAATTCTATGACGTTTTGAGCATTTTACACCTATTAAGAAATGTAATTAATATTGTGTGGGAAAGAGATATTGTGAGTTGTTTTACAAAATTGTCCTTAATAAATGACATAGGAAAGATAAATGAAATAATTGAAAGAAGAAAGATTAATAAATAGTTATGGATATAATAGAAAAAGTAACACTAATGCTTCATTGATATTGTAAAATGACATACAATTTAGAAGAAAAAAATTTTTTAAAGTGGCATATAATTTGGGACAGAGGGAGTACATTAATAAAAGTCATAAACCTTGTGCTGGAAGAGATTATTCTTTTTGGTTTATATATTATTTTTGCCTCTTAGAAAAAAAAAATCATACATCATGTGCATATTAGTTATACTATTAACTCTCTTTTTTTAGATAAACGAAATAACTATGAGAGAAATTTCAAAAATATATTTGGAAAGTTGTAATAGTTAAATAAAGACCTTTTAGAAAAAAGAATGACAATTGAAGCAATGTAACCATTCATGAACAAACTCTTCTAAAAGGTTGTTTCTCTTCACCAAAGGACATAAGTTTCTCTATAAATAAAGACACTTTGGAGGTAGAGAAAGAGTCGGAAAATGATACAGAAAATCACATTCTTGTGAGTCTAACTTCTACCGAAAATTATACTAAATCATTCTTTCTTTTCTCTAGCATGAGAGAAATTGACAGAACTTTATTTTGTAAACTACCATTCTCGATACACTTGGTGTGAATGTGCAAGTCACGTCAAGGATTTCATCGTATCCTGAAGGGGATTCGCTGGTATAACCATTTTGCATCCTGTTGGAACATTGATGTAATGTTGGAAGAAAAATTTGAAGATTAAACACCAAGTAATTATACATTGATTTAATGTTGTGTGAATTGAAAAAATAGAGTGTGTGGGTCCCATGTAAAATAAAACACACACTTTAGTAGTGTTTAAACTGCAGTATTTAATTTTAAATACTTGATAATGATAAAAATAATAGTAATTATTATTTTTATTCGAGAATATCATTTCCCATAAACTTAGCTTATGATGGTTGTGATAAGAATAAGAATTTAATTGAATTTCTTATATTTCCTTCATTCAAATCCAATAGTTTGTTTCCTCCACTTTTGTGAATTTGTTTCTCTTTTGATCCTATCCACAAGTGTTGTTGAACTGATTAATGGATAAACTCCATTTCAATCTTATCCATTAGAGTAACTGTTGTCGCAATTTTTCTAAAACAGTTACAGAATCTCTACATAAATAGAGGACTCCACTCAGTTCAAAAATCACACTAAAGAGTTTCATTGAGTTGTCGGGAACTCTTTCTCTCTTCTCCCTTTCTTGACTTGTGTTGACGAGTCTTTCTTTTCTTCATCTTATTTTTTTTGTCCCTTCGAAATTAAGGGTGTTCTTAAGACCATAGTCCCTTTTTCGGTTTAATGTTCCTTCGGAATTAAGAATGGTCTTAAAAACATAGTCTCTTTGATAATATATGTCCCTTTGGAATAAAAAGTACTTTTAAGATTATAGTCCCTATTTGGAATAACAATGTCCCGTCGGAATTAAGAATGATCTTAACGGTATATAAAAATTATTTCAATATTTTTCTATTTAAGGAGAAATGATGGTATCACCATATTTGAGTGGTCGTAGTGTCATATTGATGTTTTGGAGAAATTAAACTTAGAATGGTGGTAATACCGTATTTGAGTGGTCTCGGCACCATAACAGAGTGGTAACAATACCATATTAAAGTGGTTTCAGTATTAAAGAGTGGTTTTAGTACCATATTTAAGGGTGTAAATCTCGAACGGTTTTCTACAGTGCAGTAGTTAACCGCACAGTTGTTGTTGGGCTTGTTTTATCCTGGAGGCGGCGTGGTTGATAGTCTACCTTGCACAATTTTGGGCAGTGTCATGAAACGTCTTAAAGAGAGCGACCTGGTCGTGACTCAACTTAGTAGCAACTTCGGTAGATAATAGAATTTGGAAATCCAAAAACAACACATCCGGTTGGCATAGCTGGTGGGGGCGAATCGAACCTAAATGTATGTGTGTCCCACACACGCTTTGGAATTTATGTGCACACTTCATGTTCATCTTAGTCATCTTCTTGGTCAAATTATTGCAACACATCTCCAACACAGGTTCTAAAATCTTTAAGTTCGATTTATGATTTATTTGTAGATAATGAAGAGGCTGCATCGTTAACAAAAGTAGCTAAGACAATGAATGCTAGCTTTATTCCACAATTCATACAAAATTGTTCCTTAAGCATGCGTAGTGAAACATATTTTTTCTGTAAGAAAAAAGTTGATTGAGACATTTGAGTTGTTAGACACGGGAAGCAACAGTTATTTTGCTAATATACCCCCCCATAAGGAGAAACTATATAAGAAAAAGACCAATAATTTTATCAAATTAACTTTATCAGATATGTGTACTCATTGTTATCGTAAATATAAAGTGTAATTTCATTGTTATCGTAAATATAAAGCGTAAGAAATTGAATTGAAACATTACAAAAAAAATGAAATGAGATGAATGAAACGTACAATATTGATTACAGGTACATTAATAAAAGTATATTAATAAGTTCTTAAAAAAAAAGTATATTAATAAAGGTACATTAAAAGTCATACAATACAAAAACTCTCATTCAACTTAACAAGAGATTTTGTATTTGAATTCCTTTGATACCTTCACACCAAAATTGGTACATTAATAAAAGTCATAAACCTTGTGCTGGAGCTGGAAGAGCTTATGTTGTTTGGTTTTTATATTATTTTTGCCTCTTAAAAAAAAAGTCATACACCCTGTGCATGTTTAGTTACACTATAAACTTTTTTTTGTGTAGATAAACAAAATGACAAAACGTTTAAAAACACATATATGTGAAGGAGTCGGAGTTCGAACCTTGATCATGATTCACAACAGTCTAACAAATTCGTCATTTTTTCCGGTTGATGGTTGAGCTATAACTTATGAACTTTATAAACATTTATTAATATATATTAAGATAGATAAAAATATCTTATAAAAAACGGGTATTAAGAAGATGTGATCCTCCAAGAGAAGCTTTTCAAGCTTAGAAATTTGACTTGGGCGGACTTAAAAATAAATAAAAATTTTAAAAAAATTAAAAATTAAAAAGAGACTCGAGTGGATCCAATCAATGCTAGATTGTTGGTTAATTAAGAAGAGTGCTATAAGCACACTCTTCTATTAGTTGAAAACCAAATAAATTCTACTGAATCTATATTTGGTAATGTAAAGAAGCTAGCCTGCTGTCTATTAAATTAGTTATAAGCTTGTTTGATAAAATTAGATATGGTTATAACAAAACCTTTTTTTACTAGTTTATAGTTTTTCTTCATATGTAATTTCAAATAGCGTTTACGCTTATAATTTTTTATATTTTCTTCCTTTTTAAACCTTGTTATTTCCATAATAACCTGCACTTGCACCATGATCATGACCTTGCTCTTTCAATTGTCTTCTTGTTGAAATCGTAAAATATTTAGATTTAAATAAAACAAATTCAATTGAACTCATTTATCACCATCCTATTTCCACAGCGAATTTAGTTAAACAATAAATTGAGTTGAATTCATATATCACATTTATATTATTTTAAAGTTGATGAATTCATCGAGTTAAAACAAATGGTTATTAAGCATATAAAATATGGAGAATAAGCATGTTAAGGAAAAATGATCGTTATTGGAAACAGAAAAATAGGATGTAAGAGCCATAATGGAGTATTTCATTTTATATTAAATATATATTTTGAATTAAAAAATTATGTGCTTTTGTGTGATTTTATATTCACAACAGCTAAATTTACTAAACATTTTAACTTCAATCGACTAGCTTTTCAGCTATAAGATATCAATTATCAGCTACAAGTTAGTTGTATAGCTTAATTTTACCAAACGAAGCCTAAATTGTGTAAATTAAACTTTAATATGATGCTGGATATTTCTACCTGAAAGAACCAAACATTAAGCGTCTCAATTTTGAGTAGGCTGAAACAAGTATATTATTTCATAACCATCCAATTTAACTCCGCCTTGATAAATAAGACAAAAATATAATGTTTTGCAAAATTTCATTTCTTTTAGGGGAAATATTGTAAAACTTATTAATGGTGCAAGCCGTGATCAATATAACTAAACACAACTCCTTCAAAACAAAAACAAAAAAACTAAACACAACTTGTACTTCAAATGTGCCAGAGAAGTTGAAATTTTGATGAAAAATAACATAAACTTGACATTAACAATGGCAAGTGAGTTAGTAATTTATACTATACATTTAAGTGCTTCGGAATCTGATAACAATTTGTTCAGTTCAACCATTTCATCATCTGTCCAATCACCTTTCCAAGTTTCATATTCGGATGACGAGAGATCCAGGGCTTGTCCATCTGGAACTTCAAAGGATGTATTGCAGTAAAGCTTTAGAGATGGATTGTTTCTGAATAAAAAATGTATGCATCTTAAGGCCGTTTCTTGTACATGTGAAGTTAATTGTCCTTCCAGAAATGAAACAAGAAAGTTCACCTGAATCCAAGTGATTAGAAAATTATTAAACACGGAAAGCACTGAAAGGTGTATTTTATATTGAATTGGGTACAACATGCATGCATGCACTAGCTAGCTGTATGATGATTTGTTTAATCACACGAGTTTTTGTTTGGGAGTTTAGAAGGGAAGGGAAGGGAGTGATTTCAAGATAAAGTGAGGAGGAATGAAGCGTACTAGCGTAGTCCCCAACCTCCAACATGGAGGAACTCAAAGATGCATTGGAGAAGGACTTTTGAGGTTTTTGGAGGGCTTTGAATTAATTTCAAGATTCTTTTCCTCTGTAATAATAATCTAAAAACAAAGAAAATATTATTCATAAGTATCATCTTTCGTTCCCCTCCAAAAATATTCTCAAATAATGTGAGGGATTCCCCTCCCCTCCCCCTCCAAAATCCCAAACAAAGCCTTAACTTGCTTATCCGCTTTGTTGAAGTAGAACTCTAGCAGTGAGTTTCACAAAGTTCATATATGATTTACAATTTTAAAAAATGGGGATTTTTTTAAGCAGAATGGGGCAGTTGAAGATAGGAAATTTGGGCAAATCTTTACACAACCTGTCAAACATGTACATGAAAAGTTGGTATAGAGTATTGGGCAGACCCTTATCCTTTTCATTATGACTACCAAATAGGAAGCCTAAATCATAGTATAATGTAATAATAAATAAATAAAAGCCCTTACATGATTGGAGGTAAGAAGTGTAGAAATGGTAGCCAATTTTGAAAGTGAGAATAGCATGATAACAAGAATATCTTCATTTGAGGAATTTGATATCAGATCTAGACCTATCTGCATCAAATAAATCATAACATAAGAAAATTGAAATATGCGATAGTTCCAAGAAAGAAATAGAAAAAACAAACAGTTCAAAATTTGTGTTTTATTGTACCAAACTATTGTTTGTTATACTAGTTTACACTTTGCACCAATATTGAATTTGAACACCAGTCCTGAGGCACACATACTAAAGAGTTCATTTAGTACAAAAATAGTTTAAATTCATCACCACAAAACTAATTTTTTATAAAGTTTAAAATTTTCTAACTTTGAAACTATTGTCCAACCAAATTGTTCATTGAAAAAAGAGGCAGCCAGCAACACAAAAAATATAGTTTCATCACCCACCAACTTGCATGCCTGGTTAAACTGAACTAGATGATGCTTTGTTAAAATATTACTAGAGGAAATCTTTCACACATTGTTATTTAGTTAGGTCCGTGTGGTGTCAAGATGTATATCTATATTAAAGTGGAAACCCAGTTACCAAAACTCTGTTTTCACACCTAAAAGGTGATCTAGGTAATTCTTCTCCATTTCTTTCTAGTCACTGCCTTCATCTACTTTGCATCATATCAATAACACCCTAAGCAAAAAAATGATATAACTATAAATAGAAAATGCAGGGCAACAACCTTATATGCTTTCTTTGCAACTGAATATGAACACTTGAATTTTGCAAAAACTCGTGCTGCAGCCAATTTTATAGGCAATGATACTTCTGGTGAATTCATCATGTTAAACAGCATCTCCAACGTAATACATGCAAAATCATCTGATATCTCACAAAAGCAACCGGCAGCAAACAATGATGCTCTTGCCTGTAAAAACCCGTTAATTATCATATGCATGCAGATAATTAATCAAAACAGTGTCCACAAAGAAGTTTGGCTAAACAATAAAGAACCCAAGAAACGAAAATTAGGAGAATATTCCAACACAATCAACCTCCTTGTTTATAAAATGAAAACTACAATTCAATTTCCAATAATCATCAACCCACTCCAGTATAACCTTGTACATCAAATTAAAGTTGCAGTTTCTCAATTGCAAAATGATTGCATAATTTTTTAAAATATGAAGAAAAAAACATGACTGGCTATTTAAAGTGATGTTAATGATTTAGACACCTAGAACAACAACACTACAAGACACTAATCTTACCTCAGAATCTTGAGGAGAAACAAAGCTGGAAAGTATCAAGTATCGTATCTGAGCATTGTCATTGGCAAAATCAGCCCAACAACCAAACAGAACCAGAGCCAGAGCCTTGGACTCTGAATCTCCACTGTTGAATACAGATTTCACCCGCTTCAACAACTCCAAATGGTTGGCTACTCTGGCTATTGACAGCAACCCTTTACACTGCTTGTGCTTCTTGTTATCATGGTGCTTTCTCTCGATCAAGAAAACTCTGACAACAGAAAGCCTGATTTCTGTGTCGCCTCCCCTAAATGCATCAGCAAGGCGTAAGAGGATGGTATTAGCAAATAGTTCATCTTCACCTAGCACAAGGCCAAACATGCCATTGGAAACAATACCAGACTCGAGCTCTCTACTCCAACGCTGAAGGTGGGGGCCCATTTGCAATATGGCTTTGACAGGTACACCTGATGAAAAATGAGACTTGGTGAAGAACCAAACATAAAGCATAGAGACACGACACAACAGGGCAAATGAACATGTGAACATAATATCAAAATGTTGGATATAATTCACATAATTCAAGTTAGCAGCAAAACCCAACCAATCAAAAACACATATAGGTATAAGAATATAAATATCTAGAACAACAAACCACTGCGGCAAACCTATAAAAAAATAGGCTCGGTTCATCTTTTAAAAAGGTGTCCCTTTCCGCAAGAATGGTGTCGCATTCTTGTTGAAGCTGTGTTAAGTAAAAAAAACAATATTCTTTTAATTGGACACTTAATGAGGTGTTTGGCACATATCGTACGGGACACACCTAAAACCAGATGTGTTCATGGTGATAGTTAAAACGTATGATAAATGAACAAGAAAAGACGAAGAAATGTGAAAGAATTGGCTGTGACCTTGTTTACCAGAACGGAGGCCCTTCTCAAGTTGGATGCTCCATTCCATGGCACAAGCAGCACAAGTTGGTTCCATGGTAGATTCTCTTGTACCTAAAACTGCAACCAAGAGATAAGTGAACTCAATGACTTGTTTTCTTACCCACATTTTCCATTAATTAAAAAGTAATCCCAATCCGTAACTGTCTATTGTTTGAAATTATTAATTAATTATATTACATTACCAATATATTTGCTCCTTTATTATAAACTTGAGGTAAAACGTGATGTGGTTGTCTGCTTTTAATATTTACTAATCTTAATTATGTTTAGTCCCTACAAATTTGGGGTATTTTGTATTTACTCCCAACAAACAAAAGACCCCAGTTTTGTAGGGGCTAAAACATATTTAACTCTATTTACAATTTAGCCAATGCACCCTACATTTTAAGAAAATCTACTTAGGAAAAAAATAAAAGAAATACAGTAATAGTTTTATTTGGTCCTTTTGAAAAAATCACATAGACAAAGTTTGTAACTGCTCCCAAGAGTCACAATGAGAAAAGCTACTAATTAGCTTATCTAAAATAAATAAATATTTCTGAATTAAAATGATTGGAGATAACCATTAAATTTAGGTGAAATGTAAACTAATCCTTGTAGTATGCCCATCTCACAACATGCAACCTTGAAGCATTTTATATCAATAATCTGATGTATAATGGTATGAATTTAAAATATTAGTTCTATAGAGAAATCAAAGAACTCCAATGCCCAATGTATGACCCTGCATTCTTCTTTATAGTAGAGTTACCCTTTTCCTATCTTTCAAGTAAAACCAAGTATGAATCAAAATACCAAAATTTCTCTATAACTTAGAACTTGAAATGAACAACCAACCCCGCTAATTGTAAAATCCTCAAGATCTCAACGCCAGTTTATCCCCTCTACATTATATGCTTTGCCCCTTTTTGTGCGTTTGAGAATTGAGCAAGGGAGGAAATTTTCAAACGATAAATTTATGAAAACAAAACACGGCCTTAATAGTCCTCTGACCTCTCTAGTCCATCTTTCTAGTTAATCCACTGTCATTTAACATATACCAACACCACTATGAAGTATGAAATACTCACTGAAGCAAATTACCTCAAGCTCTACCCAACTCTATAATTCCTAAACCATAAGTCCTACAAAGTACAAACACCAAGGCTTTGTTTGGGAGTTTGAAGGGGAAGGAAAGGAAAGGCTTTAACGGGTGCAAAATATGTGGAGAAATAGAGAAATCTTTCAAAAAAAATTAAAAGAGTGGTTTTTTAAAGAATGATAAATTAATGCATATGATTACTTTATTTTTAATTTTAAAAATATTATAACAACATAGATTAAATTTGAATAATTCTTATTAACCCTCCAAAACCCCCCAAAACCCTCCCCCAATACAATTTTTTAGTTCCTCCAAATGAGGAGGGTTTTGTATTGTGAAGAAAAGTTAACCCCCCAAAGCCCTCATCTCCCATTTTCCTCTATTTCTTCCACTTGCTCATTCCTTTTTTCCCAAGTCTTCCCCTCCCTACCCCTCCAAACTCGCAAACAAAGCCTTAAGGAGAAGGGTTTATGTTGCTTTCCCACAGAGGATACAAGAGTGTGATCCTCTATTTATACTAAAGCTGGAGTGTCCCTTTTCCTATTTTTCATAATGATTCACTCACAATTTGTGTCTTACTGCTTAGTGCGCCACTCAATTTTTAAGCAAGTTACAAGATTAAATATCCCACTAAAACAAAATCTTACACATTCACAAAGTCTTCATCTTTCACATATGAATTACCTTCTAATTACATCTTCAAGTTGGTGCACCAGCTCTCTGCGGTCCTGAATTACCAGTTCCATGGCAGCTATTACGCCTTTGTAATTGATGCAGTTTACCACCACAGCTGCATCGATTTTACAATGACCCTTTGGAGTTTTAAGTCCTTTCCTATTAGGAATCCCAACGCTTCAACTGTCATAGGCTCCCGATGGGGTTAGCTGTTTGGTGATTGAAAACAGCATGATTCCTAGCTTTCCATGGAGTTACGCAGAATAGTTGAGTTGCATCTGAGTCTGCACAAGTTAACCATTTCATTTCAGTTAACAAAAACTCAAATCCATGAGATGGGGCATATGGTGATCCAACACCGTAATTCTATACATAATTATGTTAGCAACACACTCATCTTCTATAATTATATTAGCTCTTTAACAAACACAGGCTTGATACATTGACCAAGATACGATTACCACCAAATAGTTGCAATAATAAATCAAGACAAAGCATTGGATATAAAATGAAATTCCTAACTAACCACCATGAATAGCTAAATACGAAGTACAATTTCCCAACAGAAGTAAAAAATACCATAAGAATAATAGTCGCTCATTACTTGGCAACCCTCATTTTAACCAAATCAATATAGACTATAAACAAGGGTTCCGGCATTTAGATCAACAATCGTTTTTCTGGAACATCCAAGTGCTGACAGTGACAGAATAGAAGTGTTTTTGATCACAACAAAGTTATGATATGAATGTTTTAAAGATTAAATATGGTTCTAGTCTAACAAAGTATATTTCATCTATGAGAATTTTTATTTACATATAGTCTCTAATTTGATAATTTTAGTGAGAATTTCCATCTATGTTTAGTGGCTGAAATCACCAATCAGTATATTAAACATGAAATGATTTTTATGTATAACTTCACTCCCAATCCAAACAGTTGTTCATATAGCCATATGAATCAGCAAAGTTCTTAACAACATTTTAATATTATTAATACTAATGCATGTAGGCTGTAGCATCCATGAAAGATCTGGAATGAAACTATGCATAAAAATGATAGAATAAAATTTTGTATATATCTTAAATCAAATCAGACTATACATTTAGGATCAGCAAAAAGTAAAAATAAACAAGGAAAAATGTTGTAATACTTTGCTAAGACACCTCCAATTTCAAGGAAAACAAAATGCAGAAAGAAGAACCTATATGAACTCAGAAAAGAGAAATTTTGAAGAAAAAAAATGGCAAAAAAATTTGGACCATTTCTCGATTTGTGCGTGTCATCCTTGCGCAGGGGCCATGCTAATCTTCTCTGTATCGTTCCAATTTTATCGGATGTCCCCGAAGGGACAAGCCTTCTGGTTCGCTTGTAGTATATAAACGTCGAAATATTTTCTGATCCAAGCGATGTGGGACTAAAAGCAAGCAAATATAACATATAACATAACATACAAGTCCTTTTCAACCTTCACCTAAAGCAAACGACTGAGATGCATCTTTCTCTCAGTGAGTTGTGTTTAATTTCAGATTAAACCAAAGTTTGTACTTCTCCGGTTCTCCCTCACTCTTTAACCTTTTCCTTACAAAAATAGATGCATAGTAGTATTTTATTTTATTTTTGTTGAGCATGTAGCTACCTATAGTGTAGCCTTTTATGAATACTCTTGCAGACTTTTCATAGCATGTCACGTCAATTCATTTCTAGTACTATTTTACTAACTTTCCTTTTTGAATGAGTTTTATATAAGGGTTTTGCTAGAAGCCATCCATGAAAGTGTCTTTTAACAACTACACTTTAAAGTGTGATTTCCAGTTTTTAGTTATAATTTCAATAAAAGACACCTTCATAAAAATTAGTTGGTGTCTTTTAACAAATGTTCGTAGAATAACTTGCTAAAAAACATCTTCATAAAAGGTGTCTTCTAGCAAAAACCATTTATATAATTACTATTTTTCTAGTACTAATTTACTAATTTTTTTTTATTGTACCAAAAAAAAACATACAATTTTTTCAATATGTTGTTTTTATTCGCAAAATGCATATTGGTCTCATTAAATTATGTGGGTTTTATATAAATGCAGTGAAACTTATTTAGATTTTAGTCAATTAAAAAAATCATGTTGAAAAATATGTGTTAAAATGTATGTTGTTAATATTATTTAACATTTTTTTATTACTCCATCTTAACCTTAATTATCTAACAAACATGAGCTTAGGATACGCATAATCCATAACGCCTCTTGTCCTCCACAATTAACTCTTAGACCACATACAATGGTGGTGTTGAAAGCCAATTTCAACACATGGTGGTGTTGCAATGGAGAGTTGAAGTTGGTTGAGAGATGATGTGGAGGAAAGAGGAGATGAAAGTATTCGACATGTTGAATGTTGAAATCTGTCGGGGAACATGTGCCACGCGTTGCATTTTTGTTGGCCACAGCGAGTGCGTGACATGCACGCGCCGACAGGCGCAAGTGGGCTCAAACAGTGACGCAGAGAGAGAAGAGGTGAGAGGATAAGAGTAACACGTGGCGCATCCTGATTGGCTGTCTGGATTTATCTCATCTTATGTTTGGGAGAATCATGATTTTTTTTAACAAATTCACAAAATAAAATTGGCATTTACATCATCAAATTTTATAAAAGTAGTAGGGAAGCGATCCCTTTGATTTTAGATGATCCCTTTAAAACAAAGATCCCAGAATTGAATTTTTCATATATTTGATTTCAAGACATTACCTTGTTTTTAACCAAAAGAAAAAAAAAAATTAAGTGAGCTATTATATTTAATTAATGAACCCTAAATCTATTGGCTGTGTCATTACTACAGGGTAGACACAATCTTCTTGAATATCAACAATGCTAATGTGGTAGAGGAACAAAAGAAAAGATAATGAGACTTCGAAGTTCTTGACAGGTTTATTATCCAACACACCAACTAAATTTCAAGCACCAGAGATAAGTTGGCAATAATAATTTCATTTGACAAAGTTCACCCATGATGATAGACTCTCAATACTCCACAACAATGGCATCCAGCAGCAGCAACTTCCCAAGAAGCAAAGGCTAATTGATTGGTAAGCATAAATACAACAACAACAAGCAAAGCAAGACAAAGCTCACACTCACAGCACTCCAAACAATTCCTTCTGACAAGCAGAAAAGGCTAAAACAACACTTACAATACAAACACACAGCATTTACCTACAGCCCTCCATTCTGCACATACAATACATTTGTTGTATAGTTACCACGTGAAAATGGTAAACTTTTTTTTTACCATAAAATCAAATATTCATGTCCCTTTTGGCCAGGCAATTTGCTGCAACGGCTACTTAAGACTGATCTCGCGTACTACTACTGTTACCTTCACCTGCACGATTTTGCTCCCCAACCCTGGCTGCCAAGGCTAACACTTCGGGAGACATTTCCCAGCTTCCACTTTTTCTTCCCCAGCTAGATCGCCTAGGATGAATTCCAACACGGTCAACTGCTTCATCTACTGTCGTCCTAATTTCAGAAGATAACTCGCCATCTTTTATAGTCACACGATCATTGTTTAATTGACTATCTGACTCATCCATTCCGGCATTCATCTCCCATACTGCTTTCCTTCCCATTTCTATGTCGTCCCCAGATTTTCCCAAATTTTGGTTCATATATCCTCCACTCACTGATCGAGCAGGTAATGCCGGTTCATTTGGCACCATTGCCCTGAATTTGTTCTTTGAGGGGGCTATGCTGATGCAGAATATCTCTTTGAAATTATTCAACACTCCTTTGTTATATGGGTTTGCTCGTCGATCATATCGGTATCTGAAGTTCTCATAAGTAGTCTGCCAGAACAACAGAACATACATCAAGTAATTTGTAGATACATTTGAAAAGCTAGATTAAAATTTAAAGCGTGTGGATTAAAAAAAATCTTACCTGATTTGTACTAATCAGATATAAATGGAAGGCAGTAAGGCCACCAACAAACCACATTGATATGAAGGTGTAAATTATTAAAACTATGGAGGCTGGGGTTTTGATCATTGCCTTCCAAATACTTATTCCCTCTGCCTCCCTAATTTTTCTAATATAGATCCAGCAAAATGCAAAAACATATACACAGAGTAGCGTAGTTGTGAAGACAAACATGAAGAAGAAGCGATAGTTACGCTGCATAACAATTGTCCAAGCATTAACATACATATCAAATATTCAAGATTGTCTTGAACTGAAATGTAATCAGAAGAAAAAATAATGAAAAATGAAGAATTCATTAAAAAGAGAATATTTCCAAAAGATCCAACTTACCAGCCCAATACACTGGCCAACCCATGGACAGTGATGATCAAACCGTTCTACACAGTTATTACAGATTGAGCAGTGTGAGCATCGAGGAGGCCTATAAAGCATGCAAGTATCACAATACTTGACCTTGACAACAACACCATTGACCTCAACCTCCTTAATCCGTGGCAACCGCAATTGAGGAGTCTGACCGGCACCAACATCTGCATTACTATCGAAACCTTCTGGTTCAGGAGGGTGTGCGTTGCGTGGTATTATGCCAGGATCTCGACCAGATGTTAACAAAAGAAGAACCAAGTCCTGAAAAGATGGTAGCATCAGCATTTGTGTGGAAATAATATATTTTAGTGTGCATACTACATAGCAATGGAAAATGGTGAATTAATGTCCCGCCTTTTTGTGATAGGGTCATCACCAGTAATTATACAATAAAAAAGAGCAAACTGGTGTTGTAAAGCTCTCGTCTAGGCAGGGTCTAGGGAAGGGTCCGATCCATTGTAAGCAGCCATACCTTGCATTTGCAAGAGGCTGATTCTAAAACTAAGACCAACGACCTCCCAGACAAACATAGGTTACGCGGCAGCAATTTCAACTTTTGCACCAAGGCTTCCCTTCACCGGTAATTAAAAAAAGGGCAACCCAGTGCACCAAAGCTCCCGCATATGCGGGGTCCGGGAAGGGGTCCCACCATTTGGTGTATTGTACGCAGCCTTCCCTTCACCGGTAATTAAGGAATAAAAAATTAATAACTGGAAACAGAAATTCATCATTTTGCCAACTAGTAAGCCAAACACCAAAATAAAGAATTAGCATGAAACACCAAAATTAACCTTTCAAAATAAATTCTTTACATGTACAATTTTAAACTGAAAACAGAGATAAAAATAACATAACCAACTGTAGCATAACATATCACTTTGCATTAGGTAGAGTGAATATCATCCAAGCCAATGCCATTATTAAATTTTCTATTATTTGCTCAATTTAACCCCCTAAACACTGTGATTTAATAATTTTCCAGACATGAGTTAAGTATAAACACTAAAAAGTTACAAAAAAAAACTGTTATGCTATTGCTAAAAACAAATACAATCCAGTTATACAGAAGATATGGCTGAAAGTATGGTCTGTGACCATAAGATCAAGGTTGTTTAACAGATTGGATATAAAGTATTCTGAATCAAGATTAGAAGGATTAAACAAGAAAGTAAACAATTAGAACAACCAAAGATGAGGTCAAGAAAATGGAATCTTGTTGGCTGATGGTAGGGAATGAGAAGAGGCCAGACATAGCGTCCAACGGAATTTGCAAGGACATGTTTCTGGATAATGGTGGAACGTTTGAGACTGTCAAATTATCCACGAAGAGACACAAGAACATGGGTCACAAATTGAAAGAACCGCAACAGTCTTGGCGGGTACCTGAGCTACCGAACGCAAGGATGTTATTGGCAGGGAAGGGGTCTTCAACAGAAATGGAGCTATGGATTTTGAATGTAGCAGCAGAGAGTACCCCGCTGGAGCCACCTGGCCGTGGCACTCACAACACGTTAGCCGCGTTTTTGTGGGTGGGTGGGTGAATCAAGGAGGTTTATAGTTTTACAATTGCAAAATCTTCGAGTGGCATCACACTATGGTAGGCAAGCGTAGCCCAGCATCCACCACCAAACCCTGCAAATGGTACAATGACCGTGGGAAGTCTCATGACTGAGATGCATGGACAGTGGGCTGTGGTGTCACTCTCACGAAACATGGTAAAGAGCTCTCACGAAACATGGTAAAGAGCAGAGTGCTGAATTTGGAACAGGGTCTTAGCCATACAACCAACTTGTCACCCTAGTGAATCAGGCACATATGATGTCAAAATGATCACAAGCCCAAAATAATTAGAGCAGCTTAACTTTAAATCTGGATGAATGGTCCACAGCAGCTGGATTGACATCAAATCATTTGAACTATAAAGTGTGGTTCAAGGTGAATGTTTAGGGGGGGAGTATTGATAGATAACCTTTGTTAGTTGATTACTTATGGGTTAATTTGGGAGTCAGTTGGGATAAGGGAAATAAGGCAGGCATGTTGCCTATAAATGAGATGAGAGATTTAGAGAGCGGGGTATTTTTCAATTGTATAGACTTGAGGACCATTAAGGCATTAGGAGAGTTCAGAGTCTCTTAACACTTTGGGAATTCCATGGAGAGTTCAGAGACTCTAGAACACTTTGAGAATTCCATTGTAATCTGAGAACTTTCCCTATTTTCTATAGTAATATCAGTTGATTCCAATCGGAGTCATATCTTCACTTGTCCAGCAAGACACACACTCAAGCTCAAGGGGAATCAAATGGAAGAATGTACCAAACCAGGCATGCACGTATGTTCTAGTTTCCCCATGTCACTGGAGCTTGCAAAATTTGCTATTGCAAGGATGTAAATATCCGTTTTTAAATATTAACAAAGTCATTAACAAAATGAAAAGAATAAATTACACATAATCTATGCAATTTCATCTTATCAATTAAATTATAAGGTTTTTGTAACTGGTACTTCAAGTCATACGGAAATTCGTCAACAAATCCTAGCGCCTCAAGGTCAAAAGTCACATTTCCAAGCAAGATCCACATACACATTGCTCTTCCCATTTCCCCCTGTTCTTAAGGCTTCCTTAAAAAATGCCTATCTAAAAAAAGCCCATCACCTTTGTTTTCTACAGTCTGCTATGCATCAATCTCCCATAAATTTATTGCCAAAAAAACTCCAATGTTTCTTAAAATCTTCATATTTTCCGGTACTTCGTTTAAAAAGGAAATCTTATGCTAAAACCCCTGTAGCTTTTGGTTGATTACTTGATTCTATTCATTTAACATCTAGCTTCGGTAAGTGGATGTCGACCATGGATTCATTTGATATAACTTGCTTGTCCTTCTCTGAATAGAAAGACATTTCACTTTTAGAAGTAGAAAATGACACTTCGGAAATTCAAAACTGCCTCATAAATTAAAATCCTACATATAGATTGTAATACTCAGGCCATTACATATTGAGTAGGTCTTTTGGTGTATTTGGTGGTGGTTCTTCAGTCAATGCCCATTGCTTGGAGCATTTTATCTTCATAGGCTTTGGCAAGGAGTGTTTTTTTTTTATGGCAGCATGCTACTATAAAATGTTATCATTTAAAGTTTCTAATTAAAACTGAATATTAGGATATTTTAGGGGAAACATCTATCCGTAGACTTACTATGGATAAATTTGTTCCCATGGCTTCACATTGTTGTTCCATGGAATTTTTCTAGAGAACTCCACTCATAATAGCTACGGAGCAGAGGATGTTCAATATCCCTTTCCTGAACAAATTATCACCCTTTCATAAAAAAACGGACAAGGACAGAAACCCGTGGTATGGCATAAGATGACCATGGAATCCACTTTCTACTTATGCTTAGGATTGTATGATTGTGTTTGCTGAGTGTATAGCATATTAGTTTGCAATAGCTACAGCTAGCTTTGTTTTTGTAATTATACCAAAATGAACATGTTAACAGATTAGCTCAATACTAACATATCATCTGTTTCGTGAGGTTGAAAGCAATGCTTCTTATTCTTCTAATCACCGTGGATTATCAATGCAGTAAAACAAAAACAAAAAAACTTGTAGCATATAAAGGTAAAAGACTCACATAAATTGTGAAAATAACTGCAACAGCCATTATGGATACCCCCCAATGGTCAGAAAATTCATCCAATAGTTTTCTGGCAACAAAGACACAGAAAACTGCGACAGGAGCAACAATGAGTAAAATTGTAAGCCCCAATGATCTCACATCTGGTCCAAATATGAACCTTCCCTGAAGAAAAAATTTCTGCAAGAAAAAGGTGAAAGCAACAAATAAGAATCTCCATATTTATGATAGACCAGAATCACCTATAATCCAAAACATAACAGAGATGGCAAATAAAGACATAACAGTGAGTAAAGAAGTGTTTTTTTAATACTGAAGATTCTCTACAGTTTCAAAAAACTGTAGAAAACACTGAAGATTCTCTACAGTTTCAAAAAACTGTAGAAAACTTTGATCCTTTCCCATCATGTCCAAACTCCAAAGCAAGTATAGCTTTCAAACTATTTCATTAAGAGTTAAAAGCAACACAACATAACAGAAAAGGCACCTTCAAATATATGAATCATAATAAATCAATTCCTTGGCTAAGAAATATCAAATACCCATCCATTTTCTTTGTAAACATTATTTCTCTTAATCAATACATAACTCCTTTCGAAATGGTAACACCCCTAACATATGTTATGTGCACAATTCCTATGTAACATTGACACTTCTGATTGAATTGTCTGGTGTCAGACTCGTTCGAGAGTGACACCGACACGAGACATTTTATTTAGATTGAATTATGTCATTTTCTCAAATTTTATCAGTACGTGTCAGTGTGTCTGTGTTTGTCCTTCATAGCACAATACTGGTATAAAGTAAAAATACTCTCTCAGTTACACACACACAAGTTCAACAAAAGGAAAGCTACTTAAAATTAAAAAGCATGACAAATAATTGCAAAAAAAAAAAGGTGAGAATTTTCTGGGAGCTAAATTAAATCAAACTCAATAATCAATTAATAAAAGTAAAAGGGTGAAACAAAAAACCAAATGACAAAAAAAAAACGAAATCCAAAATGAGAACTAACATTGCTTCCTTTCCATGCTTGATAAACCCGCAAACCATCGGATCCTGAACCCGGATCAGATCGTTGCGGCGGAGGCACCACGTACATACCGCTCAGAGTTCAAAAACCCTCAAAAATTCAAAGATTCAGCACCCAAAATAGCTCAAAAAGTTGAAAATAAAGGTGAAAACTTGAAGACTCTCTAAGGTTGAGAATTGAGAGCCATGGGTGAATTCGGTGACCCTTTTGAGCAAAGTTTCCGGCGAAGTTGATGGGTTGCGCCGGAGAGGCGACAAAGCATGAGGGGTTGGTCGGGACAGAACAGAAGGTGCTACTGCAGTAATAATAATGTAGTAATGTGACTCTCTATATCTAAAGAGTTTTTCTTTTTCCTTTTTTTTCTCTCTTTGTGGTGACTACTGATTGGTATGTGTGTGTGAGAGCTGGTTTTGTACTTTTGTTTGTGTGGAAAAGGCAATTGCAATTTGTAAGGGATTTCCTTCACAATAGTTTTGTGTGGTATTTTATTTTGGACAATTGCATTTTAATTTTTTTTTAAATTATATATTTTTTCAAATTGATAAAGTATATTGATACATTCGTCAAAAACGATAAAGTATATTGATATAATATAAATCTAAAGTCGGTTAAAATGATGAATTTGTGAATCAACTCACCGCATCCATGTTAATGGTATAGAACAAAAAAGTACATATGCCTACAAACATGATTATATTCAAGTTTTTGAAATATTCTTATCTTTATATCTGCAATGTTGACGATATTAAAATTATTGATTGGATCTGCATTTGATTAAAATTAATCTTTCAATCTGAATCAAATAAACAACGCACTAAGATGAAAAAAAATAAAAAAACACATCGCACAAATACGAGAAATCAAAACAAAAAATGTCGTGCTGAGACAACGAAATCATAAAAACAAATGAAAGAAGCCAAAAATATGTGAATGTCACTTATTACAAAAACACATTGCAGAAATTTTGAGATATAAAATCTTTATAGTTTTAGAAATTTGATTTTATGTAAGTAAATTGTGTTATTGTATCCTTTATATATCTTTTTCACATAAATATCCTTTATATATCTAAGAATTATAATAATATATCTTCCAAATTCATTTTACAAATTCGAAGAATCTAATCTCACATGAATTGACTCCACTTATCTTTTGATATTTTAAAAAATTTTACCCTTAAATGTTACTGTATTTAAATAATATAAAAAATTGTTTTGTAAATATAATGTATTCTAGAATGTTATTAGACCATCTACAATTGGTCAATTCTCTATTTAGCACCATGTTGAATGGACGCCAGCATGTTTCCGTGAGCATAACTCAGTTGGTAAGGACAATGCATTGTTATATGCATGCGGGGAT
>Ga0315914_1003705_pt1 | contig 23118 bp, 10 predicted proteins | sample MpolenodulesMG_FD_203920 | JGI IMG/M metagenome (GOLD analysis project Ga0315914, IMG submission 203920) | Medicago polymorpha root nodule microbial communities from Los Angeles, California, United States - elongated nodules | ecosystem: Host-associated > Plants > Roots > Nodule | place: USA...
AAATTTAATAAAGAAAATTTTAAAAAGCGGGTGCGGGGCGGGGGTGGGTGCATGGCGGGTTTAAGCATCCCCCGCACCCGGCTCCACCCCCGTACTAAAAATTCAAATTTCCCTCACAACCGCACCCGGTTAAATCGGCTTTTCCGCGTTAAATTCGGGGCGGGCGTCCGGGTCTGGCGAGGGCGGGGTTTGTTGCCATGTCTACGCGTGAGTGCCCGTATTTTCGCTTGTTTTAATTAAAATTAAAATCATATATTTTTAAAAACCTAAATTAGTTCGTTTTGATAGAACTTTATAAAAGGATTTTCTTGTTATAAAATTATATTGTTTCTCTATTTTAAAAAGATATATTATTTTGTTACAAAACTCAAAGATAATACATATCTTTTACGTAAATAACTGAAGTTAGTTATTTCATTCGTTGTGTATATATATAGGTATAGCGACTCACATAATCACACACTTACACTTGAAAAACAGAACAGTCAAAAAACAAGAGAAGAGAATCATGGGTTTTACGGTCGCACAGAAACCAACGAGAGATCAATGTTTTACGGTTGCACAAAGACTTGGGAGAGAACAGTATGTGTTCCAAGCAAAACTTGCGCAACAAGCCGAACGCTACGAAGAGATGGTTTCCTTCATGCAGAAGATAGTTGTAGGGTACACACCAGCCTCAGAGCTTAGCTTGGAAGAGATGAACCTCCTATCCATCGCTTACAAGAACGTGACTGAACCACTTCGTGCGGCGTTGAGAATCCTTTTGAAGGAGGAAGAAGGTTTAAAGAATGAAGATGACGTTGTGCATGTTAAGAAATATAGGTCCAAAGTTGAATCAGAGTTAGAGAATGTTTGTGGTAGTGTTCTGGAGTTGTTGGACTCGAAGCTTATACCTTCTTCTTCATTGAGCGAGATTAGGGTTTTTTATTATAAGATGAAAGGTGATTATCAAAGGTATTTGGCTGAGTTTAAGATTGGTGATGACCGAAAATCTGCTGTTGAGGATACTATGTTGTCTTACAAGGCTGCACAGGTTTTTTTTAACCCTAAACCCTAAAAAAAGATGTTTTATTTTGTTTTCTTTTTTTAATTTGAAAGATTTATTAACTAATTTATTGTGATTGTGTTGTGTTTGTTTGAAGGATATTGCTGCGGCTGATCTTCGATCTTGTCATCCTATAAGATTGGGTTTGGTTTTGAATTTCTCCGTTTTCTATTATGAAATTCTCAACCGGTATGACGAAGGTCTTGACATGGCCAAACAGGTTTGTGTTAATCCAATCTTGTTTGTTTGTTTTACAATGGCTTGTTTGTTTTGCATTAAATTGTGTATGTTTGTGATAAGATTGAGCCATGAGGGATATGATTTTTCTGATTTATGAAGTTGTGTGCTTAGTTTATTTTGTGATGTATGTTTTCAATGAAACAAAAACACGTCAACAATGATAATAGTTTGAGACGATAAATAAATTACATGTAATTATATGTGTCGGTGTTGAATAAGAATGAACAAAGGCGTATGATATGTGACATTATTTTCTTATATCAAAGGCTTTATGTGTCTCTCTTTTCTGTTCATGTTTGGCTTGTACTTGTACTGAATCGATTTTCTTTTCCTTGTTGATAGGCTTTAGATGAAGCACGTGATGAGCTCAAATTGGGAGATGAATACTACAAAGACAGCACGGTTCTCATGCAACTGTTGAGAAACAACATCACCCTCTGGACTTCTGATGACCAGGTAAAATGTCTACACTATAAAGATTAAAGAACCCACTCTATTTAGAACATTATTATGTCAAAGTATTTAAATTAATAATCATTGGTGTCCTTAATATTGCCTCAATTTGATCATAATCTGAGTTAAAGCTATATTTTTTTTCTTGCAGACTAACTAGACGAGCATTGAGCACTGATATTCCATATAATCTGAAGGAGATGGGCTATGAATGTCATTTTAGTCATTCCATATAAATGTTAATTAAGAATCCCCCTCTCTAGGTCCTCTTGCTTTTGGTTTTAGTCATTAGGAGGACGGGGGCGGTTTTTTTGTTGTTGGTTTCGGATTAGGTCTAGCCTCTTGTCGTCTTTTTTGGGGGTGTTCTTGGGCATTTGTTTGTTTCATTCCTCATGTACATTGATTACCTTTTTCTTATATATCTATATATCTATTTGCCATTCAACAAAATAAAATAAAAAATCACACCCTGACAATTATAAAACAAAATAAAATATATCTCATGCAATCTTCTTTTTCCTACAGTTTTCTCGATAGTATCTATAGAGTAACACCAAAGATTAATCTTCATATTACATTCTTCCAAGAAGCTCTTACATCACTTTTACTGATGATATTTTCTTCCTAAAAAGGCCATCATATTTTTCAAGAACTGCCAAGTTCTTTTAATTTGTCCTTACTAGGATAACATAAAAAAAATATCCCTAAGGTTTTGTATGGAAGATTAATAAGTGATATTACCTTATTTACTAGGACATAATTTGGAAAGACATGGCTATGTCTAAGTGGAAAATCGATACAATATAACCCACCATACTCACAGCACTGGAAAAGAACGGAACTGTGATGGGTTGTTTCACGAATTCAGTTCGCGAACTATATCTGTCACAACTCGGTTCGCTTGGTGCAATTCAGTTTGATTTAACTGTTTTTGTTTTTTTTTAACTCTCATATTTGATTCGGTTCAGTTTTACTATAACAATTTGGTATAGTTCGGTTCACAAAGAATCATTCCGGTACAAAAAGGTACAGTTCTGTTTTTTTTTTTTTTTTGTAAAGACAGTTCCGGTTTGGTTTGGGACAAACCATTATAGTTCACTTCAATTTTACCGAACTGTTCTGAAGGTTCAGATCGATTTTCTTTCTAAACCAAACTTTGAAATGATGACAAAAATGACACAAAATGTTTTGGTGTCATGAGTAAAGGATGGAAGACATGCAAATGGGAAATTCTACTGATATTATCACCTTCGAAGGATGACTGCCGAGATACTCAGACAAGATACAGATGATTGCAACATTTTTAGTTCAGTAGTAAAATCTAGTTTACTGTTTTCATTTTCCCCTCGACTAATTAACATAAGAGAATGAAAATCCAATATTTCGCTCAGCATTTTCATTTACAATAGTTCAGTAGTCAAAACACTATTTTCGATGTTTCTTGAAACGCATATGATCACTTGTCTCTATCACAATTATTCACTACATTAGTCTTCCATATACTTAGGAATTTATAAACACGGATTTTAGAAAATGAAAACTGAAAATATTTTTAGACAGTTAATACATGATGATGGCAAAAAACAAACAAGGACTCACCTCACCTAGTCACTCATATGATCACTTTTCTGTTGATAATTAAGCATGCAATGTGAGAAATTTTAGGCCACTCTTTCCCTCCATTGCTTTTGCAACTTGCTTCCAATAAAGGACACTTCTTGATGGTCAATACAGAAAGAGAAGAAGGAAGTCTCTCTTCTGGCAAGGATTCGAGTTTTCGACAGTATGCAATCTCAAGGTTTTCAAGAGATGACAGATGCTGCAGCCACTTTCCATCCAAGCATTTTACATCAAAAAGATTATATATGTATAGTGACACAAGAGAATTTGAAAGCAATGGCATATCCATTTCCATAAGTGCATTCAAAAGATCATCACCTTCAATGTGTAATGTTGTAAGACAAGTGAGCCTTTGCAAACTCCACTCACTGATAGCTCTTGTCCAAGAACTTCCACGACTGCAGACGATAAAAGTTTGTAAATTGATAGGTAAACCTTCATTTGAAAAAGACACAAGATTTGGAAGATTTTGAATAGTCAATCCTTTATTAAGCTTGTCACGCATTGACACATCCAAATAGGTAAGGTTATGTGCGCTAAATTCATTCATGGGAAATGACTCAAGTTCAGAACAAGAATGTATGCTCAAATACTGAAGAAACAAGAGACTTTGTGTTGGATTTTCCACAATTGAGATGAGTTTCAGATGTTCACAACGCATAATTCTAAGATTTTTGAGCACAGAAAGAGAGCATAGAGTAAAAGATGTCAATGAATGACAACTATTGTGTATTTCCAATTCCTCAAGTGATGTGTAATTACACAAAGATTCATGAGGAAGGAATTCTAGATTCTCACAATCACGTAAAGTGAGTGACCGCAAAGTTGTAGGTAGACCGTCTCAACTCTAGGGAATGAAGCCGAGGAAGGAATTCTCGAGAGGGTTAAGTCCATGATAAAGTTGGTGCAGTTGAGCACAAGTGATGAATGAAGGTTTGTTGGTAAGTTTTCTGTGAAGTTTAACATTGGATTAGGAAACAATAGAGGACAGCCAGATAATTCAAAAGTTGAGGAAGTTTGGTTTATAGGTAAGGTTCCTTTAAGTTTAGGACAGCCCTTTAGAGATAGATGTAACAAATTTGGAAAATCTGATGTCATATATAACAGCATCCTTTAAATGTAAAGGTAATAGAAGAAAAGAATACCAAAAGCAACATAGTTATAAGAAAAAATGATGGTATTGTTCAAACAAAAAACGAAAAAAATACAAACAGAGAACACAGTATCTAATCACGGAATCCGGTCAATTATGCATACATCTTCAACTTCTCTATTAATAAACTTAGGATTTACACACACAGTACAAGTTTTTGTTTAAATACTACAATCCAATTTACAGTATATGCGACCTGCCGGTATATTTTAATCATATGAAACATATCCCTGTATTGTCAAATTTGTTCCACTTAGAACTTTGCTTCAATAGGTCTTAAAAGTGAAACACCTTTTCTATTGTTTGATGTATTGCCAGCTTAAAGTTGAAAAAGTTATGACATCTTAAATTACTTGCATGCCAACTTGTTTCGTTCTTGTGAGCTTCCATTGACAACATGAAATGTAGGTAGACGCAATATCAAAATCTCATTCCCAGCCAGATTTGCAGTGTACTGAAATGAATGATAAAAACACAAGCAAACCATCAAAAGAAGGTTCCTAAAGTATCTTTAGTTTAGCGTTTGTTCTTTAGCGAAAACCAAAATTTAAGACATAGTTTAGAAATGAGGGCGACTCAAGCTTTTTTCTAATTTACCTTCAATTTATGGCTTTGATTCTAGCCATGCTTTGATTCAACGCTAAGCATAAAATCCAACGGAGCAATTCACCTAACAAAAGGAAAACTAATACAATGCTTATAGTTAATACCAAAATAGCAAAAGCAAACAGATTCCAATTAATTTGATAAAGATTAGAAATGAAAAGCACAATGTGCATACCTGATTCATGGCTAACACTTGCACATTGCTTTTCTTTCACAATTTTCAATTTTCTCAAGAAATACCTGCAACAGTTAATTGCAAAAGAAGCTTGTTATATATACATTTTCATATTTAATACACTAATTCAAAGCAGAAGGTGCTAAATCATTTTCATAAAATAATATACTAAACTTACAATTTCAATGCAAATGGCAATTTAATCTACGCCCAAGTGTATAGTATCCATATGGCTATAACATTCACCACTGGTTGTAAAGAACTCCAAGCAAACCCAGCAGATATGTTTTCCACATTTGCACTCAATGTGATTGCACCCATCTACCTTCTCAATTACATGCCCACATGCCGGGCAATTCTTAACTTGTTCTTTCCCTTTGCACCAATCCCTCAGAGATGAATCCGGGTCATCCTTGAATTGTCGGTATCTCTCACATGAAACATATGGATGATACTCTATGTGGCACCTGGTACAAGTCTCTGAATAACATGCCCCACAAACAAATGCCGCACTAGCTGTCTCGGGATCTGCAACTCTATAGATTGAGGGGCAGTCAGGAGATGGGCAAAACCTATAGGTTCCCGAACTTGAGGCTACAAAAGCTCCCAAAGAAGCCCTGAAAAGTTCTTCCAACTTATCATTTGACAGGAGAGTTCTGAAATCTACAAGCAAAATATGATTTCCACAGCCCTGATGAGCACAACGTATTGGGAAACTGCCTTGGTTTTTTATAGCAGATTCACACTGCTCCACCACACATGACCGGCAGAACAAATGACCACAACCTTCAAGCTGATATCCATCCTCAACCTCGCACAAGCAAATTGGGCAACTAGGTGCAGTGTCAAATCTCTCACTTGAAGGATGGCTTAAACGTGCAATCTCAAAAGTTATTTCCTCCACTCTTGATTTCAACTCCGAGTTACCATGAAGAAGGATTGTCTTGTTGCGTGTGTTGAGCCTAAGATCTGCCCCGGGTATCTTCTCTTTTAGTCCATGAAGATCTGGCCCGAAATTCTTAACCACTTGCTTCATAAAATCAGAAGGTAGGTCCTTTCCACACAGACAGATTACTGACTGTTTTTCTTCATGGAGGGACAAGAGAGATTGAATTAACTTTTTCTCAGCCAAAGCAATCTTGTCCGGCGAACCAAATATCCGTAACTTCATGTTGCGCCTATCAAATTGAATGTAAGTTGATGTCGCTTGCTGTATTTTGCTTGTAAGACTAGAACCATCTTTGGACAATATGGGCTGTAGAGCGGCAGGGGTGAGGTTGTCGTGGACAATGACTTTCCCTCTCCAAAGTTCTTCCAGAAGTCTCCTACCTTCTGCCACCGTCTTTGTGGCATTGGCTGTTATTTTCACTCGGTGGGAGCCATTAGGAGTCTTGTCTAGATTCCACTCAAGACCTAATAAGAAGATCGATCAGTGTCAGCGGTAAAATAGTAATAAGATTAAAATGCTATTGAATTTTTCTCAAAATATAAATAGGATTCCAACAAACCATGAATTTGCCAGTTTGTAAAATTTAACATAACAACTAACATAGTGCCTATGAAACAATAACTTGACCCACGGTCCATGTTAAAACACTAAGCAATAGTTAATGTTAAAATTGTCAGGCAAAAAAAAGATAATAATAAGAGGTATTAAATGGCTGATAATAGATGGTTTATACAGTTGTAAAAATGTTAAATCAAGAAAGATTCATTTCCTCAAAACAGCCATTCATTTCCTCAAAACACTACTACTCTTTTCCTTTCACTTTTTCCAAACCTGTTATTTTTTTGGGAGGGGGGAAGGAGAATGAAAACATACTGCTGAAGTTGACTAGCTACAACAATTAATTATGTATATACAAACACACTCACAAATGAACAATAGGCATTGGGAAAATCAACACTTTTGGGGGGACATGTTAAGGTGCCGCCATGTGTGTAAATAGAAGGCTTGACTTTTGAAAAGGCATCAATAGATGAATTACAAGCATCTACAAAAGAAAAGAAGCATTGTAACAAAATACCTTCTAAATTGTTGAAACTTGCCAGCACCTTTTCTAGTTGTCGCTTAATCACACGATACACTGGAGGAGAAAATATCAAGGTGCTGTGAAACAAACGCTGGGTCTTTATCTTCTGCCAAGAAAGAAATCCAGGCAACACCTTTCCATCAATTTTCTCCAAAGCTTTTGCTGCTTCTAAATGTAATCTTCCATCAAAATGAATTAAAGCATTCATCGAATAATCCTTCGGCTTAGGTGGAAACACCTGAACACGGCAAGAACTAATGTGAGGGTTTTTTTTGGGCATTAAGGGGGAGATTTCTTTTAATATCGTCTCTGCAATCGCACTGCATGGTGGATTTTCAACAACGTCTCCTCTCTTAAAGAAAAAATCTAGAATCCTTCTACTAGTAGCAGATCTTAGTATATCCAAAATTTCAGTCTCAGGAACCTCTTTGTCAAGCCCAGTTATAAGAATGTTGTCCAAATACTTATCACTGGGAGCACAACGAACATACCTTCTTCCATCTATAATAAGGTTTTCAAAATCTCTAATGATAAAATCCACATCATTTTTATCACATTTGATTATGCCAACTGCTTTGATAGGCCTACGAAGCCAAGAAATTCTTGCTTCAACTGCAGGAAATGAAAATGTTGTATCCCCTCCCATAGCTGACTGTGAATGAACTATTTTTAGGGGCGAACCACAAAACTCTTCTCCATCCAGCTCAGCAGCTCTTTTGGCAGCATTGGAGGTCATAAATGTTATCTTGCCCCATTTTGCTTTATCCTCAACATCTTTCACCATGCCTGTGAACTTTTGCATGTCACATATACAACCAGAAGTATTTTTCTCAAAAAACATATGGAGCTCCATTTCGTCAATTGCATTTACGTTTGGGTGAAACACATCAACACTCAAAGGAAGCTTCTCAAGTTCCAAATGCTTTATCTCAGCACCAGAGCCAAACATAGCCACGGGTGATGAGGAACCAAACCCATGATACAAACATTTTTCCATACATTCAGTGTGTAACCTCTTCTTCTCATATTGTAAAACATCATTCACCAGCTTACTAGCTGTATTCATATCATGTGAACAGGCATACAACTGAATGTAGTTCTCGTCAAAATTCATGTCAACAAATATTCGTTCATCCATACAAGCTTTCCTAATACGAGAAACATGACCAAGCAAATTTCCTTTCCCACAAAATCTCTTGAGAACATGTTTGCCAAAACCAACCAGCGTCTTTGTTTGCAACTTCTGCTCTTCCACCTTGGATACATCAAACAAGGGAGGAGGTTTAAGGTTGTATAATGATTGAAAGTCAACAGCACTCACACAGAACAAATATTCATTAGACTCTGAACGAAGCTCATAAAAAACCACCCAACTAGGCCTCTGGGAAAATACAAGCAAGGAACAAGATGGATGTAGTTGAACATGTTTCCCCGTTTGAGCTACTACGTAACCAAGTTGATTGCGTCCAGAGTACATGGCTACATTTTCAGAAAGTGAGGACAGTATAGCCATTTTCATGTTCTTATCATGAATAGAAGGGTTATGAGGGTCCCAGCGCCAGTAACTTGGAACAACAAAGTCAAGTTCATTCTCTAGGCAAGATTCTAACTCCAAAAATGTGTTGTGGCATCTCCTCATAGATTTGGCATTGATGCTGTTTTCCCAACACCATTTATTCTTCCAATTTTGAGGCTGGACTTCCCATTCCTTGTACACGGAGAGAAGAGTAAAAAGGTCACCGTCACAATGGCAAAATTGCACTTTCTGACAATCAGATTTTTGCTTATCACCTTCATTCCCAACTCTGCAAAATACGCTTCTAGCATTGGCCATCATGGCAGCAAGGGCAATGCCTTCCCTACCCAAGGTATATTGGAAACAGCTAAGAATGAGTTTACCAAGCCTAGGTTCAATCTCCATTCTTGCTAAGCGCCTACCTTCAGGAGTTAATTCATGAACATCATTGTTGAGTTTAATGGCTCCTAATTGAATTAGATTCCCGATTGCCCTCTCAATAGAGCTAGTGCATGGAGCATCCACAAAATCGAAATCCTGGACATTCTTCACCCCTAAAGCAAGGATCTTCAAAACTGCTACGCCAAGATGAACTCTTCGAATCTCGGGATCTTGATTTGGTTCCATAGACTGATAATCAGCTTCTGAGTACAGTCTATAGCACCTACCAGGCTCGGTCCTCCCAGCACGACCAGCCCGTTGGTTAGCAGAACTCTGGCTGATCCAGCAAATCTTAAGTACACTCATCCCACTGCTAGGATCAAAACGACTATCTTTAACCAATCCAGAATCTATCACATACTTAACACCAGGAATTGTAAGTGATGTCTCAGCGACATTCGTTGAAAATATCACTTTTCTTTTTCCAGGATAGTTCTTGAAAATTTGAAATTGCTCTTCAGACGAAAGTTTTCCATGCAAGGGCAAAGCAACTGCAGAGGGGACTTCAAACTTTTCACAAGCCCATTCTACATCTAACTGTGATGTAAGAAAGGCAAGAATAGTTCCTTCTTTCTCTTTCTCTGTTCTATGAATTTCAGTTGCCATTTTAACAACATCGGAAACGTAAGTGTCCACAACAGAAGAACGAGATCCTCCTTCATAATTGGAAGGAACATATCTCACCTCCACAGGGAAGTTTCTCCCTGGAACACGAAAAATTCCACAGCCATAGAAGTAATCAGATAGCTGCTTTGCATCAGCTGTGGCAGACATGATAATAAGCCGCATTTCAACCCTCTTACGAAGTAAATTCTTTATCAACGCCAACAATAAATCAGTATTTATACTCCTTTCATGAGCCTCATCCACTATAATACACGAAATCCCAGACAAATTCTTATCACTCATGTAGTGCTGCAATAAACAATGATCTGTCATGAAGGTTATCCTAGAATCGAACTTGTTCCAAGAAGAAAACGAAGAATAACACTTGATTGAACTGTCTTCATAACATCCACCACTTTCTTCCCGGACCCTTTCAGCCAATGATTTTGCAGCTATCCTGCGAGGCTGAGTGCACACAATTGACTCATTGGCCCCAACACCCGAATCAGCAAGAAACTGCACTAACTGAGTACTCTTCCCAGAACCTGTCTCTCCAATCAACACTGTTATCTGTACATACATACACTAATCAGATGAACAAGAACTACAAGATCTCTAAATATCAACATAATTAATAGTATCAACCGGCAAAGAGCAAAATTACAAATTAGGTCTCAAACTTTCATATAACTTGTAAAAGGGTCTCTAAAGTCAAAGATTTAACTACAAATAATTTAAAAGTGAACTTAGAGGCCTAATCACTAATTATTAATGGTTAACACTCATTCATTACTTCTCTTGTTTTAGCTTTAATTCAAATTCAAATTCTATCATGCTATAACAAAAAATAATAATAATCTAGATAAAATTACCAAACTACTTTACCTCTCTTATTTTTCGCTTTAATTTTAAGTCTTTCATGCCAAATTAAGTCGAGTCAACAATTATATAGTACTTTTTGAGTTCATACATGATTGACCTACCCCAATAATGACTTATCAAGCCTTTAAAAAATGGGTCATATACAACAGCGGCAGCAGCAACAACAACAAGCTTATCCCACTAAGTGGATTCATATAAGAATCTAAAAATAGAAAGCAAAAATTTCAAGGAAATAAATGCATGAATTTCATGATAATATTTATATAGCATTTAGTTTACTAACATGTTCCTTATGTTAGTGTTCTCGTGAACTTAGCTCAGTTGGTTGGGACAATGCATAAAATATGCAAGGTCCGGGGTTCAAACCCCGGCCACTACCAAAAAAAAAATGTTAGTATTTGCCTGAGAAACGACTATTTTGGACCTTTAATGTATCAAATGTGCAAATACGTTATTATGTATCTCTTTTGTTTGTAATTTTATGGACGAAATTGACTGTTAATTAAACACATGTGACGCTAACAAAAGGACCAACATGACTAACTAAAAAGACACTTGAGAACGTGTTTATACTTTTGATACATTTAGGGTGCGTTTGAACTTGACAACTTTTTCTCTGTGCCCTTTTTTATTTTTGATTTAGGAACTAGTTATGGAACTAGACAAAACAGGTAACAAGGGACTTGACATAAACATGATTATTTTTGTCCTTACTAAACCATGGGACAGTTTTTTCCTAGATAACAAACTATCAAAAATAGCAAAATACTTTTTTTATGTTCCAAAATAAAAAATATTATCTCTATCTATCTATCTATACACAATACAATTCATAGTTTAGTACTGTCATTTCTTTCCCGTGTACATTGTTCTGCGGATCAAAGACACCCTTAACAAATATCTTACACATTTAAAAACTATAATGACTTAGGCCCTGTTTGGATTGAGCTTATACAAAACAGCTTACGTAAATAAATAAGCTTTTATTTATTATTCATAAGCTTGTTTATGAAAAAACAACTTATGAAGGTAAAGTTTTTGTTACTGAGAACTTATGAATTAATATAAAAACTTTTTTTATTTACATAAGCTATTTTTCATAAGTTTAAAATAAGCTCAATCTAAATGCTGGCGAGTACCATCTTAAAAAATTACTACTTTTTCAAGCTTGCATGTACATAGTACCATAGAAGAAATACAAGGTACCTGTTGATGATATATTTGCTGAAGAATTTCCTTCCTATATGCATAAATAGGCAAACCTTCTTCAAGTCTCCTCCTTTCCCTAACAATAAAATTACAAATCTTCTCCCAATCAAATCTTTCACCAAACTTAATCACATTAACATCATCATCATTATTATTATTTTCCTCTAAATACATCAAAATATTCTCCATAGCATATTCAAATTCCTTTAATCTTTTCTCAACCAAATTTTGTTCACCATCAAGCATTTTTTTCCTATCAAGATTCTCATCTTGAACCCTAATTGGAAAAGGTTTACTTAATAAGCTATTTACTTGTTTAATCTCTTTTGATATACGATCCCATTCATTTATCCAACGGTTTATTTCTTTTCCTTCCATTAATTCCTTCACATGGCTCATGAATACGCTTCGGAGACGAAAGTTGAGTTCGTCTCCGTGTTTGGGATTGCCGGAGTTCATCTCGATGAACTCCGGCGATAAATCGTGACGGCATTCTGATAAACGTGATTCCCAGAACCAAACGACGGCGCTGATTGCGTCTGTTCGGTTGTTGAAATTGAGAGAAGCAGCGATGCTTTCGTTTGGTGGAAATGAGAATTTTTCAGGATTTGGATTGCAATCGGCGATCAGGGTTTCGATCTCTTCACGGCGGAGGTTACGGCGGTGGGTGAGGCGGAGATTGACGATGAAATTGGGGAAGCGGGGGCGATCATGGAGGTGGTTGGAGTGGAATCTGGGGTTCCGGTGATGGTCAGCTGGCCACAGTGGTTGGCGGCGGAGATAAGAGTCATGCCGGGTGGTGGTGCGGTGGTTGGCGGTGGGAAAGGTTTTCTTCATTAGTGATTGAATAATTAAACCCTAATCTTAACCCTAATTGGTTTAAGTCAAAATCAAGTAAAAGTAGGTTGATTCTCACTTGACTTTGATTAAATGGTTTTTTTATGGATTAAAACTTGATGTCCAAGTCTTAAATAGAGTTGGAATAAACTCACGACCCGATTCAACCTACAAGTAACCGAAAAAGATCGAAACGGGCGGATACAAACCGGTCATGGGTCAGCAAGTTGAAATTTTGGTTTAGACTGGGTCAGTGTAGACAAGTTCGGGTGGAGAGATTTAAATTGAGGATAATCAAACCCGCTTGTATATGATATATCAAACGATGTCGTTTTGATGATAAACGCTTGCGTTTTGATTTTTAGGGTTTGCATAACCTTGTTGATTCACTTGGACTTAGTCTTGTTGTCTTGCCTCCTCACATTCTCTCACTTCGCTAACAAAAACATAGAAGTTGGTCTTGAAGCTCTATCTCACTCTTAGTCACAAACACAATCGTAGAACCCTCAGTCGTCACCGTTTAACTCACACTCACCACCACATCTAACCCTCACGACTCATTTAATCTCTGGTATCACTAAGTCTCACATTCACCAACGATTTCGAACCCAAATCTCAATTTTTCATTCATCTTGTTGACTCTATATATGTAACTACGTTCAAATCAAATGTCATATCTTCTGCTTTTAATGTTTGTTATTTTTTTTCTATTTTTTTTTCCTGATTGAGGGTTTCAGACCATTTGCTTTTGTTTCTTGTTTCATGATTCACATTTCTACTCTACATATGTTACAAATCTAAAGGTCCCTTGTTTTAGAATTTAAGATACATATTTACACTAAGTTCAATTATTTAAAGTGAAAATAATTTATTAATCTTTTTATTGGTTATATTGATATTATTCAATAAGTGTCATACCATAAAAAGTTTTATGTAAAGGTTTCTTCTTAACTGATTTGAAGAACATTTGGTTGACGCTTGAATCATTGGTACATTTTTATTTTTAAAATACTAATGATTATATATCAAATAGGTTATTGGTTAAAACTTTAGAACTGATACCATCTAATTGTGATTATGTAGAACCAAAAGTTTAATTGGAGTGAATTTGTGCGTTCACTTTTGTTGAAAATACTTAGATATTTTTGCTCAATGTCTTACGGTTTGAAAATGATTCAATATTTTCACCGTTTTCATGTTTGTGATTTACCGTTTTTGCATCTGCAACTTTAATTAAGCATGCCAATGTTGTCAATGGATGATGTTAAGTAGCAAATTTGCTTTGAATTTTAAAGCATTATGATCCATTTTACTTTGGATGATGTAAGTATTTTATCATGTTTTTTTTATCTAGTCTGTTTGTAAAATTATAGTTTATAAAAAATCTTGTTTTCCATGGTGCGATGGTGCCCCATTGTGAATTAACTTGTATAATGCATATTGCTATATCTATTCCATAATTGAATTAGAATGACTTTTCTTTTCCCATCTAGATGACTATATTAAATTTTAATGTTTACAATGGTTTGTTCTTGATTATTTATGCATCTCGTATGCTACATTATGTGTAATGTGTGTGGTATAGATGATTTTGAAGTGTTAGTTTTAATCTAATATAAATTTAAATTTTATTGTTGTGTTTGATAATTTGAAAGTTGGTCAACAATTGATACAGTTTTAGTTTCAAACATCTAATTCAATTTTTATTTATTGACAATTTCGCAAAATAAGTTAAAAATCAAGCTAAACTAAAGAGTTTTCAACTTAATAGATTTTGGTCCCCATTTAAAAAAAGAGCTCTTATACATCACCTTAGGTGACATACATTCTTTTACATCAACACATATTTGTGACACGTGGCAAAAACATTGAAAGAAGTGATGAAAAGGGGTGATGATGTGATATGAAATTACTAAAATACTCCTGACACAAAGGGTGTATATGAGAGGTGTATAAAAAAGGGTGTCTACCTATCTTTTTCCTTAAAAAAAAACAACACAGAAAGTTTGAGAAATAAAACTAAAAATTTCAAATGGGCTGACAATGTCAGTTTGGGTCAAATATGGCCCTACCCAAATATAACCGCTCGTAGATGTGCATAGTTCGTAAACCTAAACCCGCACCAACCACACATCAATATTTGAGAAATTACGTACTAATCGATTTTTGTGAAATAATGTTGAAATATGATACACATTTCGTTTTTTTAATCAACATCATTCACTTATAAGTTATACCAAAATATAATCCACTGATACGAAAATAAGTTCCAACTATATTCAACATTCAACATCAATTAAAACAAGAAGTCTAGTCAAAAGATAAGTAACAACCAAAAGCATCTTAGAACAAACCATAAGAAAGAAACAATATAAACCAAAGTTTACTTAATCTTCTTCTTTGGCCTCAATTAATTGCTATGTCCACACTTCCTTTTGTGGCAGTTCCCACCCCTGGGATTAAGCCTGAGAACAAGATGAAGAGTGGATTCCTTCCGGGTATTGTAATATTCTGATTAAATATTAAAATAAAATTGGTGTGAATGAAGTGAAAAAAAATTGGGTAACTACAAATTGGTTAATGCACATGCAATTCTACAAATGGACTCCAATTCTACACACTTTGTACATTCTCTCGTAATTCACTTGCTGACAATGGTACTAATGTTGGTTCATGCAGAGGTGCAATAGTTAACAAAAACATACTCAGATTTGTATATTTCAAATAGGATTTTACTTCAGAATTTCTCTCATTTTAAATAATTGCCTCCCATAACAAACAAAAATGGACAAACACTCGTAACAAAAGATGGCAAATAAACCCTAATTAATACACACATGAATGGAAAAGAATTACAATGAGAAAGAAAATAACCTTTGCTTAGAGGAGGTTGAGGTTCCGCATCTTCGCCACCGTGTCTTCAAAAATGGTGAGAGGTTCATCTTTTTCTGGGACAATTTCTTAATCTCGTGTTCAGAGAGTGACCTAGAGATGGCTAGTGAAGATGTCGAAGGGGGCGAGAATGAGATTGATGATTTAAAGGAGGATTGGTTGCAGTGAGAATGAAGAAGGAGAATGACATATATTGTAGAGTCTTCAAGGAGGGAAATGGTTGAAATGCAGGAGAACTATCACTTCCACAAAACTCAATATCAATATAAACAATCATTACAATTCGAGATCCTTAAATGCACCATGTTGCTATATAAGGAATCACCCAACCAATTTGGAAAGCTAATTCGAGCACAACCTTTGACTGTCAGTCTTTTTAAACCTTTGATTGTGAGTCTTTTTAAGTTTTGTTGAGGGTTGCAAATGTTCAAGTACATCACTTTTAATTTGTGAGCCTTGAAAAGTCACCACAATCCCATTCTAGTTTATTTATATTTTAAAATATGGAAAATTAGTTAGTTTGGGAGTGATAACTATTTCTTTTTCTCTAAAAAAAACTAATTAAAAATGAATAAATTAATTTTTTTTATCTTACAAAATGACATTATACCCATCAATAAAAAAAAAGAAATTATGTCATCGTGAACATAGTTCAGTTAGTAGGGACTGCATTGTTATATACAGAGGTTAGTGTTTGAACCCCATACATCCATGAAGCATTTGGGTGATATAGAGTTGGATGACATTGGCCAATCACAATGTTATGATGCTTGCGTTTCTCTCTCTTTCATAAACATTGTGACATTGTGATTGGTCAATGTCACCCAAATGTTATCCCCAATTTATTTACCTTGAAAAAAGTGAATTCTTACAACTATGCTACTTGAAAAAAAAAAAATTAATATCTTGTAACAAAATAAAATATCTTGTCAAAAAAATTAATATGATTATGTGTATTTTTTATTTTTTTTTATTCTAGTACCGTAGATAAATAATAGCTATAGAATCTTAAAAAAAAGAAAAAGAAAAAAGATAATAGCTATCGAAATTCACCCTACTTCCTTGATCCTCTTTTCATTTCAAGTGAAAACCCAGAAAATCAGTTCCCCCGTCGGAGAACAGCCAACACCGCCGCGGCCATCGCTTTCTTCCTCTCCTCTCATCTCATCGGTAACCTCTCTTCATCATCCTTCTTCATTTATCTCTTTTGTGTATTAAAAGGTTCATTTGATCAATTTTATGGTTTTCCCTCTTCTGCTATAAACCTTAACTCTTCAAATCTCAAATTGGTGCTTTCACTTTCATTCTACACTGTTCAATTTGCATCTTCCCTTTATTTTTTATTTTTTATGATTAGCCTTATCTTCCCTAATTTGCATCTTGTGCACAATATATGTTCGATAAAATGCCGCAGTGGCTTTTACTTCAAAATGTGCGTCACATTCTTTTTTTTTTCTCTATATCATTTTGATTGATTAATTAGTTACTTTATGTTTATTTAGATAATTGTTATATGTTTGTTATAGTTTCAAAATTGAATGTGGGTTTTTCTAAAGCTTGATCTGTTTTTGAAAGAGTTTTGTTGCTTTTGCTGTTTGGTTTTTTATGCATTGTTAGTGTAAATGACATGTGTTACGATTAGAGAGAGTTAGGGTAGTACCTATTGTAGAAAAATAATAGAAACTTGGCTCTGGTGGTTTTGGCATGTAGAGAGAAGACTCGTAGATTCTATAGTAAGGAGAGTAGATCAGATGGAGGATAATCAAATCAATTTCATTAGAGGCAGGCCCATTTGTATTGGCTTACTTTTGATTAAACAACTTATGCAAATAAATAAGCTTTTATGATATGTTCATAAGCTTGTCAAGGTAGTTTATGAAAAAACAACTTATGAAGATACAATTTTTGTTAGTGAGAACTTATGAATTAACATAAGAGCTTATTTATTTGCATAAGCTTGTCAAGGAATTTAGAACTTTTGCGTTGTATGGACAAGTCCACCGAAATTGGCATTTTTTAACTTGTATGTACTTTTACACCCAAGTCTCTGCCTCGGTTAATTATTTTTGAGTAATATATGGTGGTCTCTGATCCAATGGCCTTAGCTTGTCTTTGATGTACATACCAGAGCATCAATGAATGCTTCAAGTATACGTTAATATTTTTTCCCATCACTCATTTTACATTGTTTCTAGCCAATGAATCAATGTTATTAGATATGGATTCAAACTTTTTGGTATTTTCCATTTCTTTCAATGGTATGATTGGCTCAATCATTTGCTTCATTGGTTTCAACAGTGGTAGTTGTGGGATCAGTTATATTGGGTTACCCATTTTTTTCATAACTTTCCAAGTCTGAGGGGCTTTTGCCTTTTGCTGTAGAATTTTGATAGCATTCAAGGTTACTGTTCATGAATGGTTTTTAATTTTTAAAAATAACCTTTATTATTTTATTTTTATGAGATATCTTACATTTATTATAATTTCTGGTCTTATTAAATATAGAAATACCCTGTAATGATCACAGGTGAATGAACTGCCATGACCACGATTGCTTCAATATGTTGTTTGAAAGGACATCATTGATAAGCTTTCTGAGCATTTGATTTTTATCTAACACTGTTATACTATTTTGTGTTTCAGGGATTGTCATTATCACAGAAAAACAGCATGAATTTTGCATCATCGTTGTGCAGAAGATTGAATATCAAGGAACTCGTGACAAATGTTCCTGTCTACAGAAGCACTGCCGGTATACCTTCATGATCCTATATTGGCTATTTGTATCATGACTTTCTAAAGCAAGCTAGACTAATGATCTTTAAAATTCATTATTTTAGATGTTTCTGGAGAGGGGTTGAGTTTGGTTTTCCGCCGTTGGGCTACCAAAAAGACAGCTGGATCCACAAAAAATGGACGTGATTCAAATCCTAAGAACCTTGGAGTGAAGAAATTTGGTGGAGAGGTGAGAGATTTATGCTTCATGTTTATGACATGCAATTAGTGCGAGAGTACTGAACCTGGACTTTCTGAATATGATTCATTCATTTCATTCACTCATAAATAGACTCTTTTCTTATTTTTGTTATCATGCAGAGGGTAATACCTGGAAACATCATTGTTAGGCAACGTGGTACTCGTTTTCATCCAGGAAACTATGTTGGACTAGGGAAAGATCATACTCTTTTTGCTTTGAAAGAGGGATGGGTGAAATTTGAGCGCAACAAGTTGACTGGTCGCAAGTGGGTGCATATTGTTCCTAAGGAAGGTCATGTCCTCCACCCTGTGTTTGCAGATGTTTCTGCGTCCGAACCAAAAGTTGGTGTCGCAATCTGACCAAGTTCACGCATGATCAATTTTTTTTGCTTATGTGAACTCCTAAAAATGTTCCACCTCTGAAGTCTGTTGTTTTTCACATGGTTTTCTACTGAAATCATTTAAAAGGTTATTCTAGAAGGAATTAGTAGCAGGTGCTTCAGTTTTATGCCTTTTTTTTTATTTGTCAAAATGTCATTTAAGCAATCAGTTGGTTAACATTTGTTTTGGTTGAATAGTTGTATAAAGAGGTCTTTGAGGACCTAAATAATAGTTTGTCTAAGTCTGCTAATGTTTTGCCAATTACGTCCATTCTATTCTTGTTAGTGGCTTTTAGTTCAGTTCTTTGAATTAATTATTTCAAGCATATGTTTAAGATTTTATGAGTAGAAAAAAGATGGTTCAAACACTTAAGACTCATGGCAAAATTCTTAGGGTACGAATTTACACAAAGATGTTGGGAATTTAGATCATGCTAATATTTCTTCATACACTTGTTAATTTTAATGTAAAAATTCTTAACGGCAAGTGAAATACTACACACATTTACTATTCTTATCACACCCAAATGGTCCTATAAAAGAGTCAACTTGAAATTCAACAAAGAGTTGAGCTGTAGAACATAATCCTAAATGATAACCTAGGGCAATAAATTTCTCCGAAAATGAGTGCTATAACTAAAACAATTGTTGTAGCAGCAATAGGCCTCTTTCTTCCTATCATTCCTCATCCAAGTACTATCAAATATCAATAACCTTGATATCTTTGAAGTTGAGATTGCAGATCTATAATAAAAAAAATGACTTGTGTTAGATTGGAAAGTGAAATAGCAAAACACATCTAAATAAGTAAGAAGTTGCATATGAATGTATACGAAAAATTAGATTCTACAGCAGCGTCATTATCAAGAAAAAGCATATAAATAAAATCAGATGATCCTTTCTCAGCAAAAAAATGCAACATTATTCGTGTATATCACTGATACCGCATCGTCTCCACAATTCAATCTGTGTTGGCAACTTGTCTTTGAGTAATCTCCATCCGAATACACATCTAAAATTGTGTTGTCACAGGATCTTTATGGTCGGAAGGTACGAGTGAACTATGCTACAGAAAAGCCAGGTCCTGGGTTTAGTGGTGGTGAATTTAGCATAAACTCCAATTTAGGATATGATGGTGAACTTGATAGCCAGCAAGATGATTGTATACGTGCAAAGAAGGTTCTACTCAACCTGCGGAGTTTGCTGACAAATCTTGAAGGTACTCCTTGCAAAAAGCAAGAAACATGTGGGTTTTGATGATATAATCAATTAAGTTTCAAACATTTGTTTACTTTTTCCCCATTTAGTTTTCAGAACTTCATTGTGATAGTTTGTCAGCTCAATGACTGATGTAAATGTAAGAGTTTTCAAGGATTGATTGCAACTACATTTATAATAATTTTATTTTGATGGTTTGTGTAGCACAACAACACTTTTTATTAAAGGTGTGTTCCGTATCCAACACATGTCAATGCCCGAACATGGTATTGTCATGTGATTACTTCAAATTTAAACTACTTCGATTTTTTAATTAATTGAATAAAATAGAATGGTTAACTACTTAACTTGTATTTTACAACGAGGTTGTCCAAACTAATCAGAAAATGAGGAAGCTAAATCTATCATAATAAACAGAGAATATTCAACATTCCCCCTCAAGTTGTAATATAACACTAAAACACCGCGAGCTTTTAATTGTTTGTTTTCATTTTTTATTCTTCTCCTTTCATTTCTTTTTTATTTTTTGTCAAATAGTTTAGTTGTTAAAAATGCATCTCTTATTGAATAAGTAGGATGTTAAGGTTCGAACATCGATATCTATATATATTAAACACCGTCTCTACCAACTAAGTTAATTACAAAGACATTCTTCTTTTAATTTTATTACGCATAAAGACATTTTTAGTCTAAGGGAATATAAGAAAGGACCTCGGATCATGTTAGAATAAAAATATGTGTTTTCTATTTTATTTTGACAAATGTATAGTTGATTTTATCATTTTCTAGGCTCTGCAGAAGCTTCAATGAGGGAAATTAAAACATTAATAATATGTGTAAGAAAGTTAATGACAATAACGAACGGCTTGCTATGCTAATTAAAAACATACTTCTTTTTTTTTTTTTTTTGAGAAAAATTAAAAACATACATATTGAACATCAGTGTAAAACGAATTTACACTAAATATTTATGGTTCATATTCTCTAAATAAAAACTACAAAAAAAATTATGAAAGACCTATTAAATAATGCTTGGATTTTTTTTTGTCCAATCAAATCAAATATTCCATGGCTTGGAGGTGGTTGAAGGTGAGGAGAGCTGATGTTTTAGTGATGAGACCATAGAGGATGATTTATGGTATTTGGTCATACCAATTACCAAACATATGTTATATGTATCATGCTTTCTCTATTAGTTATTCATTTTCAGTGAAACAATTTTCATCGATTCTACTACGGAAATTAAAAAAAACTTGGTCCGGTGAGCATAACTCAGTTGGTAGGACAATGCATTATTATATGCAGGGGTCGGGGTTCGAACCCCGGACACCCCACTTATTCACCTTATAAGGTGAATTCTAGCCACTATGCTACCTGACAAAAAAAAAAAGAACTTGGAAGCATTTACTAATTAATAATTATTGTATTTATATGTTTGATCCAAATCATACACAAGCAGCTTTCATAGCTCAGTTGGTTAGAGCACCCGTTTAGTAAGCGGGAGGTCTTGAGTTCAACTCTCAATGAAAGCAACTTTTTTCAATTTTGTTATTTTTAAATTTTATGTACCGTTCCTGGGCCAAATTTGGCAAACATATAACGCTAGTTAATTAATTTATAAACTTTCATAACTTTTTTTTTAACGGAATTATTGTGGCCAGTTTAAAAATTAAAATCACTCACCAGTCAGTTACCATGGATCTTTCACCCAAAATAAAAACATCACCTATAAAAAAAAGTGAAAACTTCAATTTGTTGTATAATGAAGCATGAACTTTTTCAAAAAAAAAAAAAAAAGAGCATGAACTAACCAATAATTTTTTTTTTCCTTTTGATATTTCGGAGTCTGCAATAAAGAGAACAAAGGGGTGATATCCTAATCTAAAAAGAAAAAAAAAAGTTATGGAGAAACTTACGTCAAAATTATTTTGGGCCTCTTTGTTATAGATTTAAGAAAAAATATATTTTTTTTTTTTGTATTTTTAGAATTTTACTCAAAAATAGTTGATCTTATTTCAAACTCTCAGTTAGTAAGTACAATGCATAATATATGCAAGATCTGATGTTCAAACCTCTGGCACTACAAAAAAAAAAAAAAAAAACTCATTCGACAAAAGTTAAAAATGAGATTTTGACATTCACAACTTGAATATTCATTGTTAGCGACTTTACATAGTAAAAATCACATATTTTTCAAATGACATCTTTCAAAAATGATTTTTATGAAATGCTATTTGAAATAGCTTTTTTTTAGAGATTTTTTTCAAAATTTTAGTATCGAAATAAAATTATAACAAAATGATGAGATATTTAGAATTACATTTTATGATAAACTATTCTAACAAATTTTTCATTTGAAACTTTTCTTAAAAATTTCTTTGTTAAAAAAATTGTAGTAAAAAGATATTACACTGTAAAAATCTATTTAAAAAAAAACTTAAACAAACAAGCCCTTTATTCTTTCTTTCTAATCAATAGCTCTATTTTATTCTCGAGATTCACCTTTTCATATCTCTCTTTCTCTCCTTATTTTTTTTATTTTGTCTTTCTATATTTTTCTCATCGGTCTCTTTTTTCCCTTCCCTTTTCACCTTCATCTTTCTCTCTCTTCATTTCTCATTTTCATGAGATAGCAAAATGAGAGAGAGAGAGAGAGAGAGTGAAAGAAAGAAAAAAGAGGGGAAGAGAGATTAATACTAGAAAGATAGAGGGAAGAGAGAGGAAGAAAACAAAGAAAGATGAAGGAGGAAAAATTAGGCTAACAAGAGATTAATGAATAAGATAGATATAGTAATACAAGAGAGGGGGGAGATGAGAAGATGAGGGCATATGAAAG
>Ga0315914_1003709_pt1 | contig 23101 bp, 15 predicted proteins | sample MpolenodulesMG_FD_203920 | JGI IMG/M metagenome (GOLD analysis project Ga0315914, IMG submission 203920) | Medicago polymorpha root nodule microbial communities from Los Angeles, California, United States - elongated nodules | ecosystem: Host-associated > Plants > Roots > Nodule | place: USA...
TGAAAACATTGCAGTTTCAAAATTCAATTACCAAGTACCAACAATCAACAAACAAGAACAACAAATAAGAAAATTAATTAACATTCAAACTTAGTAATAGTAGCAATCATCAATCAACAATGTCAATTATCAAACAACAACCAATCTTAGTAGCAAACAACAACAAACAAACACCTTTAAATTCTAAAATCAAAAAGAAAATCAACAATAGTCAAGAAATTACCTTTCCATTTGGATTGGAAAAACAGAGAGTGAAAAGAAAAATGGTTTTTGTTTGATCTTTTCTGAATGAGAGAGAAGGGAGTAACGGAGTGAGTGGTCTGTGCCGGCGGTTGCGCGGTCGGAAATCGGTGAGAATCAGCGGCGGTCGCGCGGTCGGAAGGGTTGAAGGTTATCGTCAGAATGAGAACAGAGGAACAGAGGGGGAAAAGTCTAGCGCGGGGGTGGAACAGAGGAACAGAAGGGGAAAAGTCTGAGAAATGCTGTGTGTGAAAACAAAATAAGCTGAGGGTATTTTCGTAATTTCCCTATATGGGGGTGGGTCATGGCCCACCTCAGCCCATACAAGCATCCGCCTCTGTTTATGTGGGATTCATTTTCAATATGTGGTACCACGCGATTTTCACTTAATAAAAAAATGTGTGTTAGAGAGAGTGCACATGATACTATCATTGAATAATGAAGAGTGTTATGAATAGTACTCCATCTTTCTCACAATATTAGTCGTTTAAGGTTTATGCACGGTTATTAAGAAAATGAGTAATTTTGTTGAATTTTAAGAAGACTAGAAAGAAAGCGTAAAAGTGTAGTAATATTCTATTTTCTCATCTACTTGTATTCATTGGCGTGACGCGCGTGTGTTGTGTCACTATGTACCTGCAACGAGAAAGATAAGACACAAGACAAAAGTACAAACACTCTGGTCTTCACCTAGTGTTACTCGTTCCTCCAAATCTATACATTGTTGTTTGTGCTGCTTAAGACACACACACACATAGCAAAAATGGATAAACAAGAAAGAACAATGTTCAAATCATTCAGTTCGAACTGTTTAACTCACTTTGGGATCTAAATCTTCCAAATGCACTTGTTTCTCACACTTTCATTATGAAGCTTTTTCGTCAACGCCAAAGGATCCTCATTCTTTCTCTTCTCTTTCTTTCCCTCGTTGCTCCTCTCATTTTCCTAGGTATTCATTCTTCTTCTTCTCGTAAGGACTTGCGGGGCCCATTACTTCTTTTCCATTACTTACCCAAATTTCTCATGTTTCAGGGAGAAGAGAGTTCCTTGAAGATTTGTATCGTGTTGTAAGATCCTCCTTCACCTTGATAGAAGCTTTTTTTTTTTGTTACATATAATTTGTTTTAACTCTAGTGTTTTAGTGTTATCGAGTTTATAGGTCAATGATATTTCTTGTGCTTTCTTGGATTTTAATTGTGGATAATCTGAATCCTAATATTATCGATTGATTCATATTAATTATTAGAAAATGTATTCTAAGTAGGCAATTGAACTTTGCGTATTTGAGCTATATTGGGTAAACTTCTCAGCAATCACTTGTAGTTTTGAAATAATCTTACAATGATTATGAAATATTAAACTTATGGCTGGGCCTAACTCAACTTTACAAAACTGACTTGTAAAGTGAGGATTGGCCCGACTTATAATTACTTGTTTAGGCCGTATCACTTCCAATGTGGGACTCTTAACACACTCCTGCATAGAATTGGACATCTTGAGCATGATCCGAGTGGCCCGATAGCGGAAATCTTATAGAAGGATCTTGGATAAACTATGATATTTAAACTAACCATATCTTGAATATGAAACTTTTAATTTAAATAATGATATTTCACATTGTTGGTGTGTCAAGTGTGAGTTAAAAGTCTCACATTGGATAAAAATAGTGGATATGACCATTAGGACTCCCATATACCCAATGCCTTAAGGCTTTAGGTGAAGATGTAGTGCACAAACTCACTTGTGTCGTTGTTATTGGTCCAATGTGATGATCCAACCCAATGTTTTAGGCTCCCCGAAAGTCACAACACATATGAATTAAAAAGCATTTGCATTTCAACTTTTCAGAAGCTCTACTCTCATTGTGATCTACTGATGTAAACACTTTTCAGATTGTTAGGGACAACTTATGAAAACAACTTATGACATGTCAAAAGCTCTTTTCAACTTATTTTCATAAGCTCTCAATGAAAGTTTACGAAAACAATTTATAGCTCATGTGGAAATAATTTGACTATATTTTATCTTTTGTTATAGAAATAGCTTATACATAATGACTTAATTCTGGCTTTTTTTTAAGGTAATCCAAATACATAGGTTATTATGCCCGACTATGGAATTTGAATTTATTTAATTATGTTTTGATTGCAGACATACAGGACGGATAGTTTGAAGTTAAATGCTGTAGAACAGGTAGTGGGAGATTTTATAAAAAAAAATTTTCATTGTCGCCTTGAGTTGTTTGTTTTCTCTTCCTAGTGACGAAAGATAAATAATTTAAATTCATGACTGTGATTTGGGCCTTTTTCTTTTTAGATTCAGCAAGATGCTGAAGAATTAGAAGAGCCTAATCAAGTTGTTTATAAAGAAAAAGACATTTCAACAATTAGTTACAGTTCAGAAAAGAATAATGATGCTGAGGAACCTAGATTTTCAGCTGTTGAAAGAAATGGTTGGTAAATGTAGCCATGTAGGTTTATTTTGAATTGTTAAATTTTGAGCTTTTTCATAATTACACTCAAGTAATTAACTGAAAGGGATTGTGAAATTTGCATCTTTATCAATTTTCAGGATTCAACCATGATGAAAGACAAGACGAGGATGCTCAGGGAAAAGATTTATCCTCCACAGATGAAGATACAAATGTAAATGATGTTGCGCATGGAACATCGAAGGAGAATATTAAAGTGACCAATAGGCCATCGGGTCGAATAGCAGACCTTCATCGTATTTTAAACTCTAATTCTCGTCAAGTGAAAAATCAGAAGGTTCAAGAGATTAAGGATAAAATTTTAATGGCTAAAGCATACTTGAAGCTTGCACCACCAAGCAGCAACTCACACTTGAAGGAGTTGGAGCTGCAAATGAAAGAGATGGAACGAGCAGTAGAAGGAGCCACCCGGGATTCAGATTTGTCAAGGAGGTAAAGTTTCTTATGTAATGTGCCTGCGTTTAGTTCAGAATAGTGTAATTAACAAACACAGTCTTGAAATTTCAAGAGAAAACTAATGGTTTAGTCCTCAAAAGATGTATATGTTACACCTTTTTCATTTGGTCCCATAACTTCTAGTTTTCTGAATTGAATCCTAGTATTTCTTTATTTTGCTTCATTTCGGTGCTCTGTATGCACACTACTTATTGAAGCATGTAGTTTGTAGAAAGGGATCGGAAGAGGGAAATTAAACATAAAAGCAGGGTTTAAATTTAATCGAGTTATTAATGGAGAGATCATTAAGATACCTTGTATTCTTCGTGGAAAACATCATTTTTCTCAAAAGTTCAAATTAAAATATAAGCGAGAAACTAATGAGTAACATCGTTGGTCTTCCAGTGAAAAAGTATCCATATAGAAATTTGATGTGATGCGAATTCTGAAATTGATGATATTTTACAATATGAAAACAATCGAAGTTCACAGTGTTTTGCAGGCAATGAGACACATGGATGCCTCACTGTCTACTGTCAGCCGTTCTGTCTCAGACTGTTCTATGGCTTCTAAGCTTCAAGCAATGAAGCGCAAAACTGAAGACCAAGTTCGTTTTCAGAGAAGTCAAGCAACATATCTTGTTAATCTTGCTGTAAGGACTGCCCAAAAGAACTTTCACTGTCTTTCTATGCGGCTGACTGCTGAATATTTTGCCCTAAGACCTGAGGAGAGAAAGCTTCCAAATGAAAATAAGATTCATCATCCAGAACTTTATCATTATGCTGTCTTCTCTGACAATGTTCTGGCATGTGCTGTTGTTGTTAACTCTACTGTCTCAACTGCCAAGGTAAATACATTATTATTTCATTTGGGTTTAACTTCCACTGGCTATGGTGGGAGCTTTGTAGCACTAGGTTGCTTCTTTTTCCCATTGCCATTCTTTACTTTTACTTTTCAGCTACTGTATTAGTTGGTAGTCCTAATTCAACTGCTGAAAAAGAAAAAAATACCAGAAAATACCAATAGGTTTAGTTATAAAAAAATTCAACGTAGAGAATCTTAAAGTTAGTCCCTTAGTGGGGTTATTTGGACTGTTGATGCTTGTCAAGTCTCTTCCATATTGGCCAAAAGTGCTTGTCTTTCTTCTCTATTTTCTTCACATTGAAATCGTGAACAAAAGAGCAAGTGGTAAGAACATGATCTGTCATTATAATCCTTCCTTGAACCTTAGCAGTACATAGCATTTCATTTTTGGCTATATTAGTGCAATTTGAGTTTGACTTGCAACATTGGGTGCTGTGCTGCACTTATTGCAAAACTAGGCTGCGTAAACTGTAAATACTTGATATATATAATATTTCATTATAGAAATTGTTACTAAAATTGATACTCCTTCATAATGCCTCCCTTAAATCTAATACCTCTCTACTGCTCTTATAACTGGATTCTCTTTTTCTCAAAAGGAAAGGTATTCTTAATCACATCACACACACCATTAACTAATGCATAAACAGTTATTTTCCAGTTAGGGGGAACTCTTTTCACCTTAATAGCTGTTGCAGCGTAAACAAGATGAGAGAGAGAGAGAGAGAGAGATGAAAACGGTATAAGCTTCCCTAATAAGTAGTTTTTTCCTAGATGAGTGCTGGCTCTCTGAATCAGATCCTGTTTCTTAATCTTGTTTTGTAAAATAATGGATTCATTTCAATTTATTTACAGTACAGTGATAATTTATTTTGGGAATCTGCAAGAAAGTTCTTGTTTAAGTATGTTTAAGATTTCTCCCCAGTGTCAATTTGGGTGGGTTAGTTTAACTTCTTCAACAAAAAAAAAGTATATTTAAGAAATCTTCAGATTAGTATCTAAAATCTTTAGAAGATACATTGAAGTCAGTTAATCATCTAATTATGGAAGAGAACTTAGGATTTTGTGATATTTTCTTATGGGCCGAGGCTTGTACTAGTAATACTATGAGACGGTAAAAATGGATTCTAGGGATGAACGGATAAAACCCAAGTGTCAAGTGTAGGAATTCTAATGATTTAGAATAGAATCCGATATAAAGGAGAAATTGTCATGAATATTTGAGAGTAAGAGTTTAGGGTTTTAGAGAGAAGAAGATAATTGTTGAAATGTTTGATTGATTCTCAAATGAGGTACAAGACCATGTTTAAATATAATCATCAAGGATAAAAGGGTAAAATGACCTAATAACTAGTACTTAGTGTAAATAGGAGTATTAGATTAAGGCACTGTAATTTGTAACAAAAGTACATCCTTCCCATCAATAGTATGATCGGTGTCATTGTTAGGTGTCTTTCTTGTTTTTCAGTATTCATAAACCTATATCAGTTTTTTTTTTTAAACGTAAAACCTATATCAGTTGTTATTATTTACACGATGTTAATTATTCAGATTATTCAGCTTGAATATAAAGGCAAGAAAGCTTGACAGTGACTTTTTAACTGCAGGAACCAGGGAAACTTGTTTTCCATATAGTGACTGATTCTCTCAACTTGCCAGCGATCTCGATGTGGTTCTTGATAAACTCTCCTGGCAATGCCACAGTTCATATACAGAGCATAGACAACATTGAATGGTTGTCGAAATACAATCCCTTCGGTAAAAACGGTAACAGCGATCCAAGATACACTTCTGAATTGATCTACTTGCTTTTCTACCTGCCTGACATTTTCCCTGCCCTAAATAAGATCGTGATCTTTGATCATGATGTGGTGGTTCAACAAGATCTCAGTGGACTATGGAATGTCAATATGAATGGAAATGTTAATGGAGCTGTTGGAACTTGTCAGGAAGGCAAAACCCCATTTCATAGGATTGATGCATTCATAAACTTCTCAGATCCACTAATTGGAGAGAGTTTTGATGTCAATTCTTGCACATGGGCATTTGGAATGAATTTGTTTGATTTGCAACAATGGAGAAGACAAAATTTAACGGCTGTCTATAACAAATATTCACAAATGGTATGGTTACAAAAATGTCTTTACTTTCAGTACTTTAGTATGATTCTGCTATTTACTGCCCACTCAAATTTCTCACATCTAAATCTCATCTGCTCGTCAGTTAGGCTCTTGGCATTGATTAGGTTATGGAGAGTTAAAGAATTGCCGCCATGGCGCCATGACATTTGAACTTGTTATTTTCATTTTTTATTTTTATGGTTTGATCAGATTATTAGGGAATATGCCTTATCATCCAATTACTGTTTGAAAATTGAGATGCCTGGGGTTGTTTTAATTAGATTATTAAGAAATATGTCTTATAGTTCCAATACCTGTTTGAGATGTGTGGGCCTGTTTTTATCATTGTTTGGAAGTTTGACCAGAACAAGAAACATTTCCTGCAATATTTTCTTTCATATAAAATTTATAATGCATTAAAAATCTAAGGTATTTCTTAGGGCAAATGGTTGCAGGGTTCTGAGAAGCCATTGTGGAATTGGAACGTTGCACGGCTGCCTTTAGGTTGGATCACCTTCTACAACAAGACAGAGGTGTTGGACAGACGATGGCACATTCTTGGCCTTGGTCATAACTCAGGAGTCGATCGAAATGAGATTGAGCAGGCTGCGGTTATACAATATGACGGGATTAGGAAGCCATGGTTAGACATTGCAATGGGCAGATATAAAGGTTATTGGACCAAATTTTTGAATTTTGACCACCCTTTTCTACAACAGTGCAATCTCCAGCCATAGCTCAAAATCTAAACTGTCCTCTTCTCTTGTTGACAAGTCTGGTAGCACGTTAATCGCTTGATTCACTTTATTCTTTCTGCGATTCTTGTTGTATAGTACTCCATCCCTCCTGAAAATGTTCTCTCCAATTTACAGTTACAATCAAGATAAGTGTCAGTGATGAGTGTTTTAGTGGACACTGATGCTACTGCTTCTTGTGAGTCTACAGTCTACATAGTTGCTCTCTTAATTCACGCCAATGTTCTTTGTTATTTTGTCCGGTGTGCCAACCAGGAGCTGCACTATGGTTTACATGGAAGAACAAATTTACAAATTAGAATAGAGATGATGGCTGCATTTTGATATTTTTTATTTTTTTTAGTATGATTTGATCTTTAATCTTTACATAGTGGAAAGGAAAGACCATTGTGTAATCTTTCCAACAGCAAAGACCAATATGACCTAGTTGTGTTTCATTTTTTGGCGGTTATGAAAGACCGAAGATCAGAAGCGAAACTGGACAGCAACCAAAGGTTAGAAAGGTCTTGAATGGCCGAAGAGGTCTATTATATCTCTCAACATTGTAAGATTAGTTCAAAATTGTCATCATTCTGATAAAAAAATTCACGGGGTTGTGCTATGGCCCCTCAAATATTTTGAAGGTGCTATTGGAAAATATCTGATGTTATTGCCCTGTATTTTGAATAGAATCAGCTGTTTGTGTGTTTTACTAATGGGTATTGGAAAATAGTTGGTTTGAGAAACAATTTCTTTCCTATTTGTATTCTATTTTTTTAAAAAAAAATCTTGTTTTTATTTTGATTATTACCAAATGATTCCAGGGTAAAAAAACTCTTCAATAAGAGCTTTGTTGCTACAATATTATTTAATTTTTGAAAAATCTTTGTTAATAATGTGATTTGCATATTTGGATTGATGATTGACTCACGATAATATCGATAGGCGAGCCATTGCAATTTTGACAAAATTATATTTTATAGTTTAAACAAAATTATGATGACGCTAGATTCTACTTCGGTGACTTTAAAATGGGAAAGTCACCATGATTTTAGGGTAATTTTGTATATTTTATGAAAGAGAAATGATAAACAAGATGATAGAGTGTAATATAAGATACTTAGTCACAATGATTTTAGGGTAATTTTGTATATTTTATGAAAGAGAAATGATAAACAAGATAATAGAGTGTAATATAAGATACTTCCTCCGTCTCAGATTAACTGAGTCAAAAACTCATTTCACACGTATTAAGAAAAATGTATAAATGAAGGATAGAAAAAAATAGTTTTAAGTGCACTTGTTAAGTATTGGTGTATTCTCCACTATCATAAATGTAAAGTGAAATATATTTAATTGGAAATGATGAAAGTAGTATTAAGTAGACTTATAAAGGGAAAAAAGTAATTAATATAATATTGAAAAGTGATATGACTTTTTTGCAAATGACTCAGTTATTATGGGACTGAGAGAGTAATAAAGATAAACTAAAAGACAAAATGACTTTGATTCAATGACTTTAAGACGAAAAAAGTCACGATAACTTTGTGTCTATCTTTCTCTTATATTATTTTCTCTTTCATCTTTTTATTATTTCTTTTTCATAAAACACACAAAATTACATTAAAAAGTGATGATGACTTTCCCACATCAAAGTCATTTAATCCTAATCTGATTTCGTCAAACTAATTGTTGGTCTAAACATACACCAAATTTAACTTGAGAGATTAGTCAACATAGTTGCAATTTATTCCCTCTATTCACTGTGTTATAAGCAAAAAGTTACTCTTTAGATTCATTGAATGAGTGATAAATGTGAACATTAATATTGATCACATAGATAATTTATTTGAAACCAAGTTTACGCTCAAAGTATATACCTCCATTGATCTAAATCTAATTATTTTGACAAAGAAAGAAGGTTTAACGTAATGTGGGGGTAACAATTGGCCATGAAATAGATCACCCGACACGTGGAAATTTTTCATTGGAGTGATGCAGATAAGAAAATCCAACCATGAGCTTCAATCTATCCTTGTTTTGTGGTGCATGGACAACCTTTGCACTCATATTATTAATTTTAACAACTTCCTTAAACTAGTATCTGAAGACAGAAGAGAAGTAGCTTGGCCAAACACTTTCACTTCACTCCATAATCAACTCCACACTTACTGAAACAAAAAATAAAATGGCAACCATCTCAGCTACCACTACAACTGCATCGATCACCCGTGCATGTCTTGCACAAAAGAGACCTCTTGCAGTTTCATCCTCTCCTGTTCTTGGTATGTTGTTTGTTCTTCCTTAATTTTCATCCTAAATATACAATAACATGATACTACATCTTTTTAATGAGTTTTCTAGAGAATTTTATTTGTACTTCTGTGGACAGAGATATATATGTTTTAAGAGTGGCACCCAATAGTCTCTCATATTTATCAATTTAGAATGCGTTAGTTAGTGCATGTTTAATATTACGGTAGGTTTGATTGTTGAAGCTCCAACATGTGGTTTTTGCTCTGTGATTTTGTCAAACTCGGTGCAAATTCAAACATGCACTAAGTTAATAAATACTAAACTTCCTTGATTTTGTAATGATGGAAAACTATTTTTAGATTTTTTTTCTCTGGGACTAAACTAGACTGCATATTTTTTGTTATGGACTAGAACAGTGTTTTAAGACTTGAACCGAACGGTCCATTCTATACTACTGTTTGGTTATTTTAGCAACTCGATCACGAATTTGTCCTGATTCGAGTGATTTAAGGAAGTTGAATCATGATTCAGATGTCTCACCGGTTTGATATTTGGTTCGGTTTTTAAAACATACTGCGAGACTAAAGTGACTGTTTACTCCATTTTAAACTGATTGTTCAGGTTTGAATGATTTTGATTGATAAATTAACATTCAATTATTTTATTCAGGATTGCCAACAATGGCTAAGGTGGGAAGAGTGAGGTGTTCAATGGAGGGAAAGCCTTCTTCTGTGAATGAAAGCAACTCAAACATTGGAATGGGATCATCTTTGTTTGCAGCTGCATGTGCTGCAGCTATGTCAAGCCCAGCAGCCATGGCATTGGTGGATGAAAGAATGAGTACCGAAGGAACCGGGCTTCCCTTTGGACTCAGCAACAACCTTCTTGGTTGGATCCTTTTTGGTGTGTTCGGTCTTATCTGGGCTCTCTATTTTATTTACGCTTCGAGTCTTGAAGAGGATGAAGAGTCTGGATTGTCTCTTTAAATTGCTTGAAATGAATCATGGAATGTAGCAAAGTACTTCAGTTATTTTCTGTGATGATATGTATCTAAGTAATAACTTGTGTTGTTGATTATTACCTCTTCTTTTCTTAAACTCTCAATCTTCATTACTTTGTTTCAGTTGTTGAAGCGCCAATTTATAAGCATGAGAAGATAAAAGAACACTATTAGATAAGAATTCGAATGAAAATAGCAGTGGGAAAAATGAGTTAAAGAAGATCAAAGTTTTTTTTTTGGACAATTGATAAAAGGAATTGATGATGAGCTTTACCAATTGTAGGTGGTCCAACCAAAAAATATTTTGTAGGAAGGATATTGTAGTATTTTGACTGATATTACTTTGGCATTAATATTTAGTATTATTAAGGATATACAATTAAATATATATCTCTTCTCATAAAATATTAAATATAATTCATTACTAACAAAACTAATTATTATTTTCATAAAGTTTAACTTAAGCAAGTTTGTATACTACCACTTAAATTGTTGTGGCAATTGGATCCATCAAATCCATCCATCTGGTCCATCCACTATAAAATTCATCTGATCCATCCGTCAAACAATTTATTTTTGATGGATTGGATTCAATCCATCCATTAAAAAATATGGATGGATCCAACCCATCCATCTTATTTTAAAGATCCAATGGATCATTTTTTTATTGGTTATTTTAAATCCAATTTATTCGAAACAACTTATTTATGCAAAACAGCTTATTAAAACCTCTTTTTTCAAAATAACTTATTCGAAACAGCTTATTTATGCAAAACAGCTTATCAAGATCTCTTTTTTCAAAACAACTTATTCAAAACAACTTATTCAAAACAGCTTATTAGGATCTCTTTTCAAAATAACTTATTCAAAACAGCTTATTTATGCAAAACAGCTTATTGGGATCACTTTTTAAAAAACAACTTAGTCGAAACAACTTATTTATGCAAAACAACTTATTCGTAATAAGTTATTTTGCATAAATAAGTTTTTTTGAATAAGCTATTTTTTAAAAGAGATCATAATATGCTGTTTTGCATAAATAAGATGTTTTGAATAAGCTGTTTTTTTAAAAAAAGGTCTTAATAAGCTGTTTTTGCATAAATAAGGTGTTTTGAAAAAGTTATTTTAAAAAAAGAGATTTTAATAAGTTCTTTGCATAAATAAGCTTTTTCGAATAAGTTGTTTTGAAAAAAGAAATATCGATAAGTTGTTTTGCATAAATAAGCTGTTTTGAATAAGTTGTTTTTTTTAAAAAGAGATCTTTATAAGCTCTTTTGCATAAATAAGCTGTTTTGAATAAGTTATTTTGAAAAAAGAGATCCTAATAAGTTGTTTTGCATTAATAAACTGTTTTGAAAAAAGAGATCCTAATAAGTTGTTTTGCTTAAATAAGCTGTTTTGCATAAATAAGTCGTTTTGAATAAGTTATTTTGAAAAATGAGATATCGATAAGTTGTTTTGCATAAATAAGTTGTTTTGAAAAAGTTGTTTTTTAAAAAGAGATCCTAATAAGTTGTTTTGCTTAAATAAGCTGTTTTGCATAAATAAGTCGTTTTGAATAAGTTATTTTGAAAAATGAGATTTTAATAAGTTGTTTTGCATAAATAAGCTGTTTTGAATAAGTTATTTTGAAAAAAGAGATCTTAACAAGCTATTTTGCACAAATAAGCTGTTTTGAATAAGTTATTTTGAAAAAAGAGATCTTAACAAGCTATTTTGCATAAATAAGCTGTTTTGAATAAGTTATTTTAAAAAAAAGAGATTTTAATAAGTTGTTTTGCATAAATAAGTTGTTTTGATAAAATAAGTTTTTGTAATAAACTGTTTTTTATTAAACAATTGATAAAGATAAATTGTTTTTCATAAAAAATTATTCATTTTGTTATTTTATTTTATGAAATTTAAAAATAATGGATGGATTGGATGGATTTTATTTTTAATGGATTGGATTGTTTTAAATGGATTTAGTGGATTGTAATGGGTTAACGAATTTTTTTTATCTATCAATTTTCATTCAAATCCATATCCATCAAAACCATCCATTTTGCCACCTCTATTCTTAAGTATGGAGAAGTGAAAAATTATCCGTTCAAACTCACGCTTTCAATACATCAAATATCTCTCTATCTAGCATTTGAGGTCTTACTTCAAATCAAAAATCTTTGTTGACAAATGATAAGGGATATCTTTTCAATAACATTTGGATAAAATGATAAGGCTCGTTGCTAATATCTAGAGCAAGGGTTTTCTTCTAACCGGAAGAAAGATCAAATCCAATTGTAAAATAATGCAATAGTGTTAAATCTATGGAAATGATAGTTTTGTCGTTCATTACAATCATATCCGACTTGAGAGATTAATCTATATGTGGTTACACAAAAATAATATGTAAAAAACACAAATTACATTTTGTTTGTGAGGAAACAAATTAAATTTGTCAACTTAATATATAAAAAAAATCCAATCAATTTTGTTAAAGGTCCAAAATTGATCGTATGTAACTACATCATTAGGTTTAACTTATTTAGCTTATAACATAAATTTGCGAGACTTTTCATAAGCCTTTTTCAACTTAATTTTATAAGTTCTCCAAACTAACTTATGAAAAAAACTTATAACATATATTCAAAAATAATTTAACTTTACTTTATCTTTTCTTATAAAAATAGCTAATATAAATAAATCTATACATAAAAAGCTTATGATAATAAGCACTTGTGTGCTGTAAGCTTATGCCTACACAAACGGCAAGCTGTGACGAAGAATCCAAATGTAGCGTGCGAAGTGCCAAAGACCAATTTGTATTATTTATCCCAACTCAGATATTCGCATCATTAACGTGTTAACCAAGCACTTTTGAGGAGCAGAGAGAGAGAGAGAGAGCGAAAAACCAATGAAGCAAGCTGCAATGGCTACTTCACTTTCCCTCTCTTGTTCTTCTCCCTTACTAACCCGAAACACACTCTTCTTCACCAAAACCTTCCCATTTTCTCGCTCCTTCACTCTCCCACCTTCTCTCTCCACCAAAACCCTAATCTCTCAATCCCCTCCCCGCCGCACCTTCGCCGTCCGCGCTGAATCGCAAAACGGCGTCGACCCCACCAGCCACTATGACTTCGACCTTTTTACCATTGGTGCCGGAAGCGGCGGTGTCCGTGCCTCTCGCTTCGCCGCCAATTTTGGTGCTAACGCTGCTATCTGTGAGCTTCCCTTCTCTACTATCTCATCGGATACCACCGGAGGTGTCGGCGGCACGTAAGTTCCTCTTCCACAGCTTAGGTTTCTTATTCTTTTTTCTTTTTTTTTTATTTAATTTCAAGTGTTCAACCTAGCAATATCGGCATAACCAATTGAGCTACGTTTTAGGAACAATTCCAGATGTTGTTAATATGATGTGGGTGTGAGAAATGTACTTGGAATAATGTTGTTATATACATATGTCTATCTAATAAATGTAACATGATGAAAACATTGTAAACATGGAATTGCCTCATAATATGATATTATGCTTCTTTGCCTTTTTTTTTTTTTTTTTTGTGCAAGCATAGTAACAAGTGATAGTAGTTTAATATGAACATGAGTTTTTAGCCTATTGACTAATTTGTTCCTTTTCGCTTTGGTTAAACATTGTTGATTTTCTCACCATGTCTTTCTGAAAGCAGATGTGTTATTTGAATAACCAAGTTTTTAGGTGGTTAATTTAGTTGAAATATGTGGTTAATCATGGTATATGGTTCATGGATGTAACATGTGCTTGAACTCATTAACTAATACTAGCACTACTAGCATCTTCTTTAAATATAGGACCCCATTTGACAAAAACAGGAGAATTAAGAGAGTTTGTTGTGATATTAAGTTTGTTGACAATTAGTACTACACCCTCCGGTCACTGTTATAAGCAAAAATCTACATTTTAGATTCATTCAATTAATGATGTATATGGTCTTTATTATAGACCACATACATCATTTAATAAATGAATCTAAAATGTTGATTTTTGCTTATGATAGTGACCGTAGGGTGTATATTGTTTTAAAATTATATCCCAATGATTTCACCATAGAGAACATTTATTATAGATTACAGAAAAAGATGTAACATAATAAGATGCATAGTGGTGAAAAAAATAGTTAATACAGTTGAAAATTTGATAGAGGTCTTATAAAAAGGACAAATAAAAACTCTTAGAGGGTTAGAGATGGAGGAAGTATAACTTCAGTAACCGTTAATTTGAACGTGACTAACCACTACTCCCTCCGTTTATAAATATAAGCAAATTTTACTTTTTAGGTTCATTCAATTAATGATGTATGTGGTCCATGTCCATAATATGAACCACATACATCATTAATTGAATGAACCTAAAAAGTAAAATTTGCTTATATTTTGGAACGGAGGGAGTACTTTCAAGTCTTAAGATTTATTGTAGTTGAACACCTGAAAATTATGGTTAACCAAGCCCAAATTCGTGGTTAATGGGTTTTGACATCTGATATTATCCATTAACTATCTATTGAATGTAATTAACCACTTATTTAAACTGTGTTAACCACCTTAAGAGTTGTTATGATAGTTGTTCAAATTTGGTTGTATAAAAAATCAATTCTCTTATGAAAACCATCTACATGCATATCTTTGTGCAGCTGTGTAATACGTGGATGTGTGCCAAAGAAATTACTCGTCTATGCCTCAAAATTTTCTCATGAATTTGAAGAAAGCAATGGTTTTGGATGGAGATATGACAGTGAACCTAAGCATGATTGGAGTAGTTTGATTGCTAATAAAAATGCTGAGTTGCAGAGGCTTACTGGTATCTACAAGAATATTTTGAAAAATTCTAATGTCAAGTTGATTGAAGGCCGTGGAAAGGTGGGATGATTCTTTCGATCCATTTCCATGTACTAAATAGCTTTGTAATTTTAAAAAAGAAAAAAGATCAAATTTTTATTATGCTGATATTGCTTTTGTAATCCACAGATTGTAGATCCTCACACAGTCGATGTTGATGGGAAGTTATATACAGCCAAACACATTTTAGTTTCAGTTGGAGGTCGGCCCTTCATTCCTGATATTCCTGGAAAGGAATATGCTATAGATTCAGACGCTGCCCTTGATTTACCATCAAAACCTGAGAAGATTGCCATTGTTGGTGGGGGTTACATTGCCTTGGAGTTTGCTGGTATCTTTAATGGTTTGAAAAGCGATGTTCATGTATTTATACGACAAAAGCAGGTCTTGCGAGGATTTGATGAAGAGGTAAGCAATCATGGACAATACAATGTACTGAATCGTTACTTCGTGTCAACTCTTTCTTCACATTCAAACTGTGAATTATGTCTGCAGATTAGAGATTTTGTCGCAGAAAATATGGCTTTAAGAGGTATTGAATTCCATACTGAGGAGTCTCCTGTAGCTATCACTAAGGCAGCTGATGGTTCGCTCTCTTTAAAGACCAGCAAAGGTACTGTGGATGGTTTCTCTCATATTATGTTTGCTACAGGACGCAAACCCAATACTAAGGTATGAAGTTTTGATTATGTAGTTTTACTTTTTGTAGTTGACTGTTTGAAAACTAAGCAAGTTCCAGCAAATAATATTTTAGCATATGAAATAATTTGGAGGGAAGATTTTTATTTGTGCCTTCCAATAATTACCTTCAATCAAAAAGTCATTGAAAAGGACATGACAAAGAGAATATAATTTGTCAAATAAAGATAGTATAAGCATAGTCTTATTTATTCACTTAAATGTCAATATTTTCCCATGATACACTTTTAGGACTTGAAATATATGTCTTTTAAAAATTACACACTCCTTCAGCTCCTTGCTTAATATTACATGAATAATTATGTGCCAATGCTGAAAGCTAATTTCAATATTTATCAAAATTAGGAACTATTGAACTCCAGTGTCCTTAAGGGTTGGCTAATTTTAATTCCACATGCTTCTTAGTTGGCTCAATTTCCATACGGCTTGCATGTTCTTGAAGTTTAGTTAAATTTTGCCTTTTCAACTGTCTGTTTATCTTATACATGTTACAGAAAGAGCTAATAACATGGATGATTCATTTATGAATTACAATTTCACTGCAGAATTTAGGACTGGAGTCTGTTGGTGTGAAAATTGCTAAAGATGGATCAATAGAGGTAGTGTAAGCTTATCATTACTCATTAGTTTCTATATGATAAATATTCATATGATCGCTCATTGTTACTCCTATTCACCTAGGTTGATGAATACTCTCAAACATCGGTTCCTTCAATTTGGGCAATCGGAGATGCTACAAACAGGATAAATCTCACTCCAGTTGCTTTAATGGAGGGAGTGGCATTAACGAAAACATTGTTTCAGAATGAGCCAACAAAACCTGATTATAGGTAATATACATTGTTTCAGAATGAGACAACAAAACCTGATTATAGATTGACTTCAGTGACCAGTGTGTGGTTGTATATCATCAACTGGCTTCTTAGTAATTATCATAAATCCATCTGCTTAACCATTTATAATTATCTCCCTGATCTTGCTTAACAAGCATTAAAAATTGATTTGGTATTTGTTTGAACTTTGAAAAGTATTATGTTTATCAATCTATTTTTTCGTTTATCAATCTTAGATAATTAGTAAATTGACAATGGGTTTTTGACACGAATTTGTATGGTGAGGTTTATTACACCATTGTTTCTTAAATGGTCAAGATGCTACAGTTTGTAAATATGTGTGTGTAACATCATGACGAGAGCTTTAGTGGTTTAAAAGAGGTGGAAAAAGGAAAGTGACTAGAGGATTTTTAGCAAAGTTTGATATTTTGGCTTTTGATATGTGTAACTATGTGTGATCAAGCTTGCTGCCGGTGGTTGTTGTAGTTGCTGCTAAGTGCTAACTATGCAAATTTTGTTTATTTTCCTAGTCATCTCATTTTTTGCACATATTTATGATTAAAATTTGTGTTTCACATTTTCATTTTTAGATATATTGAATGGCAGCATATAATCTGGTCTGCTTTAAGTATCTCATAGCCTCCTAACAGATTGTGTTATATTCTTTCTTTTATAGAGCTGTTCCCGCTGCTGTGTTCTCCCAACCACCAATTGGAGGAGTTGGTCTCACAGAGGAGCAGGTGAATGACCTATGGCAGGCTAAATCCATTTAGATCAATGATCTTCTGAATATTTTGATGAATTATACAAATTATGATTTACTAACATTTTGGTTATTTGCTCAGGCTGTAGAACAATATGGTGATATTGACATCTACACAGCAAATTTTAGGCCACTGAAGGCCACCCTCTCTGGGCTTCCAGACCGAGTTTTTATGAAACTAGTAGTGTCTGCAAAAACAAATGAAGTTCTTGGTTTGCACATGTGTGGGGATGATGCTCCTGAAATTGTGCAGGTTTTTGTTTTTACCGCAGCTGTTTTTTACATCACTCCAATAATGATACAAGAGTTTTAAATTCTCTTATTCATAAAATTGCATGATAAACAGGGGTTTGCAGTTGCTATTAAAGCTGGATTGACAAAGGCAAACTTTGATGCCACTGTAGGCATTCACCCAACCGCAGCTGAGGAGTTTGTCACCATGAGGACTCCCACTAGGAAGATTCGAAAGAGCCTTGACTCACAGGTAAATCAAGGATTTTCAGCCGGTGTCTTCCATTGATATGTTGTGCAGAAATTATCCTGCATTCTGTTCAGCAAACTAATATTGTGATGATTTTTTAACCATTTAATGAATATGTCGACTTCTGTTGCCTTGTACTTGAGAATCGAAAGACGTCAGAATTCTTAAAACGAAAACAAAAGACAACTTCCCTGTGCAGGCCATGATTACCTGGGTCTGTTGATCAAATCAACTGCCTGCTGCCACCCCCTTCCCTCACGAATAAGTCTAGCAATATGTTACTTTATTCATTTGGGTGATAAAACGACATGTCATTATTCATAGGGGAATGATATATGGTACAAAATTGGGTACACAAAAGATAGCATGAAAGATGTGTTTTCCTAGAAGTATTTCGTTTTTCATTTCCAACCACGTTGGTATATCTAAGCATCCTATTGGTTCTTTTGTAAAAGTTTCCGTAATGGTTTTGTTTTATATATTATAGCGAAAGCCAGATTCTGAAGCAAAAGCTGTAGCTGGGACTTAACAATATTACTTTGCTTCAATGTCTATACCAAAGAAACATGCTGATGCCTTAAGGTAAGGATGAAATACTATTTCTTGAGAAATACATTTTTTACTTAGATGCTGCATTTTGCTCTGGTAAATAAGAACTTTTGTGTGATACTATGGCAGTATACTAGATACGAGGTTTAGGGGCTCTCTCTTGGCCCTTCTCTATTATTATCAACTTGTGATTTTGGACATTCCATACATTTTTTACTAAAATTTAGCTCCCCAATTTTCCAATTGCTACAATCGGTGTTTTTCAATTTTCATTAATTTCTTTTTACCTACAAAATCCTTTTTTTTCTCTCTCAATTGACCGTTCATGACGAATGTGGGTCAGAAATTGATGAAGGTACAAAACTCAGAATTTGGTGGATAGTTACAAAATTTGAAGTATCTTGTGGGAAGTTTAGAAGGAGAAATTTCAGATTTTCTTATTTTAGGTAAAACTTTCTATTTTTGATTAATGGATTTTAGGTGGAATAAATAAAGTTTTCAATGATTTATTCATAAAAAAAAAGTTTAAAATGATTAAGTTAGTTCAGCTAGTGGAGATTTTTAGGACAAAAAGGAACTGGGGGGGTGTAGATAATGGGTAACTAAGAGGACTTGATTATAGAGACCCCAGAAATTGGGGGATTGTAATGAGTAAATATTCAAATTGTATGTTATTCATGATAGAAGAAGCCAAGTCTTTAATTATCTTATCCTTGTGTTATAGCGGCAATATGATACTCTACACCAAAAAATTATATAAAATTAAATGCAGATATCTGGTCTTTTTTTTATTTTTTATAATACAATATTACCGTTATGTAAAATCCATTACCACTTTTACTTGGAGCTCTGTTGTGCTTGCTTGTGTTGAAGAAACTCCCAACCCAAAATGGCAGGAATGTTATGTTTTTTAGGACATGTAGTCTTGTATACTTACCAATGCAACATGTTTCCATTCTGCATCACATGCGCTTGTTATGTCTGATGTACAAATTTTAGCAACTCTGACAGAATAGATGCATTTTTAATAATGTCTGCGCAGGCACATTATATTGCTTTTTCGAATGATCTCCGGCAACTGAGCTTTCAAGACAATACATGAAATACCCGGTGAAATCATTTGAGAAGGGCGGAATTGAATTTTGGGAGCTATTATGTGCCATTTGTAATTTATTTTTCACTTTCACACGTTGTCTCTTTGTACATATTCAGAGAAAATCTAATGAGGGACCTTAATGTTGAATAAAATAATGTTATTTAATTTGAAGCGGTTGGAGTTGAGACAAAGAGCATGGTTAGAATTAGATTTAAGTAGAATATTAATTTTCAGATTTTTCGCATGGCAAAATGGATTAATTTATCCTGCACAAAGTGGGATTAAATTTTTGTTGAAATGCATCCAAATCTTCAAAAACAAAAAAAAACATCATCTTGAATAAATTTTGGCCTTTAATTCTTCACTGGAATATCGTTCTCTAAGGATTCGTTTGGTTTGGTGTTTTTGGAGGAAAGTTTAAATTTTTAAGAGGGGGAGGGAGGGAAGCAAAATCCCTCTTATGTTCATTTATTGTTCTCCCTTAATTGGAGTTTTTTGGAGGGGGAAGAAGAGATGGGTTAATCAATTTTTAATTATATTGACATAATTATTCTTGTATTTATGTTAAAATGTTAGATGGATTATCAAGATAAAAAATGACCATCAATGAAAAAAATTCAAATAATTTTAGATTGTACTCTAATATTTATGAATACCGCTTCTGTTTTTTACAAGCAATATTTATGACTATGGATCTGTTTGTTTTAAGTTTACCAAATTTATTCTTAGGAATAACATTCCTTGGAATATAAAGATGGGAAATTTATTCTAAGGTATTTAGAAAAAAGATGTTTGGTTAACATTATAATATTCCAAGGAATCTTAAAAATAGGGTTTATAATAGGTAATTACACATAATTTTATTCTCATCTTCATGTGAACTTTATTCCCACCTTTTTCATTGGGAAAACTTTTCTGTTCCCAGGAACATTTTATACCCGGGAATAAAAATTTAGTGAACTTGTAACAAACATAAGCTTATGCATTTTTATGATTTTATTCCCAGGAATCTACAAATATAACTTGAAACAAATACACCCTATGTAATCATTTGTCAGAGCTTTTGATTATGTATGGAGTTTTTGGTTATTAAATTTTCATGTTTAATTTTTTATGAAGTGAATAATTTTAAAATTATGAGTTTTTTTTTTAAGAAGTTAAATTAGTTCATCTAAATTGACACCGGAGAGAATCAAACATGAGACCTCAGGAGCACACTCTAAGGTCCTGAGTCAACCTAAGTGGTCAGGGTTAAAATCATGAGATTGTTTTAAGATCAAGATCAGAGAGATAAAAAAGTAATTTGGTTTTAAAATTTCTCCTCTCCCTTTAGAAACAAACATATATTTAGTTAAATTCCTCCATTCTCATTCCCTCTTTTTGAACCAAACGTATATTTAATTAATTTATCTCCCCTTTCTTTTCCCCTCTATTAAAATATTTGTCCCCTCAGTTGAACCAAATTTTGGGTGTGTTTGTTTCAAGTTTACCAAATTTATTTTTATGAATAACATCCCTTGAACATAAAGATGGGAATTTTATTCCAAGATATATAGAAAAAAGATGTTTGTCTAACATTATAATATTCTCGGGAATCATAAAAATAAGAATTATAATAGGTAATTACATATGAAATATTCTCATCTTCATGGGAACAAGTGACTAGAGAAATTCACCTTAAAGATGAATAAGTGGGGTGTCTGTGGGTTCGAACCCCAACCCCTGTACAAATTGTGCATTATCCCTTACCAAATGAGATAAACTCATGGGGACATCTTCATGGGAACTTTATTCCCACCATTTTCTTTGGGAAAAAATTTCTATTCCAGAAACTTTTTATACCCGGGGATAAAATTTAATAAACTTATAACAAACATAGGCATGCATATTTCTATCTTTTATTCCCGAAAATCTACGAATATAACTTGAAACAATCGCACAGAATTTGCACATTTCAAATCAACTTCATCTCGTCTCTTATATGCTTTAAATGATGGATGAATAGCAATGCAACTCTTGAATCGGCTTGGTAACTAACGAGGCTCAACCGCTCCCGCTCAAGCAATCTCGGTTAGAATCAGTACAGTAACAATTGTTCACAGACCCCTGATTCCAAGAAAATTAGACGGTGGGAAATTGCACATTACTAACTCATCATGTGTAATTGGACATCCCAGTGTTTATCACTAAAACCTCCCATTCAGGCTTCTAAGCAAACCCTACCAAAACATGCATTTTAGGATAATCCAAACAACTTCCACACACATTTAACACTGTAACAACTTCTCTGGATGGATGGCAAGTGACCCATGTAGCTAACTTGTCTTTTGCCGGTGTTGTGAAAACAATTATGCTGAATATTAGCAAATGAGAATTCGCTAATATATTCTGTACAAATGAGAATTTTTTTTTCTTTGCAAATAAACTGGTGTTTTTAGCTCTTCATCCCCACAAAATACCTGCTTGGAATAAGGAAACATTTGGGTAAGTAGTATCGGTTCTAAACCTTGTCAGCTAAAACGATTCAAATACACCCATTACATTAGGATCAAACTGTACAATCCTACACCTTTGGATCTAACGATTCAAATCACACCCCTTAAAAAAGCGACAAACGCGTCAATTTATCAACAACGTGCTATGGCAAGGTAATCAGAACCGGACCGGACATTAAACCGGTCAAGGCATGGGTTCAAGGTTCAAGGGTTCAACCGGAAGTAGTTAAAACTAATTTTTTAAATATATTTTTAACTTTTAGGTACAAAAGTAAATAAAAAAAAATTATATTTTCAAAATTTATAAGATTAAAAATTAAATTTCACTTAAAGTTTATGTCATTAGTCAGTCTATTTATTTTTTTTTTTTGATGCATGGAGCATCAATCAAAAATCAATAAACAAAAGAAAAGAAGTACAAGAAAGAAAAAGGGGGACTAGGCCAAAACCTATTAACAGTTAACAAACCTATAATTAGGTAACCCTATCCTATTTCTATTGTACTCCCCCCTGATTGAATCAGGGATGCTATCAAACCAAACAAAATTAGTAAGAGAGTAATTGAGACCTAAGTTAACTAAGCCATCGGCACAGGCGTTACCCTCCCTATATACATGAGAATAAACAAAGTTAATACTCTTTACAAAAAACATACAATTGTGCCACCTATTACTAAGATCCCAAGGAACCTTTGCTGAAGACTTGATGGCCAAGCAAACCAATTGAGAATCAGTCTCTAGCCATAGATGATTGTAGCATTTACTTTGAGCAAATTCCATAGCCAAAATAGCAGCAAGAAGCTCAGCATAATAGGCATTAGCAGTACCTAAATTCTGAGCAAAGCACCCTAAACAATTGCCTGCATCATTTCTAAAAATACCTCCAGCTGCTGCATTAGGAGGGTTCTTGGTGGCTGCACCATCGGTGTTGACTTTGATCCAGTTGAAGATGGGAGGGACCAAATGATTTCTTTAATAATGGGGGGCTTAGGCGGATGTATATTGATTTTAAAGCTTTTCAAAATAGCAAATTCCCTAATATCTGGAGAGGCAGCCTTAGAAGTTTTGCTTCCAGACATGTACACAGCTGAAATAATGTGATTAATTATAATTTTCCAGTGAATGACTTTGTTTTGGAACCTCACTTGATTCCTTCTGTACCAAATTGCATTAATAATATTCACCAAGCAAGATTTAA
>Ga0315914_1003710_pt1 | contig 23096 bp, 15 predicted proteins | sample MpolenodulesMG_FD_203920 | JGI IMG/M metagenome (GOLD analysis project Ga0315914, IMG submission 203920) | Medicago polymorpha root nodule microbial communities from Los Angeles, California, United States - elongated nodules | ecosystem: Host-associated > Plants > Roots > Nodule | place: USA...
CCTCCACCTCTGCCTCCTACATAACCCATTCCTCCACCTCTGCCTCCTTCATAACCTCCACCTCTGCCACCTCCATATCCTCCACCTCTGCCTCCTCCATACCCTCCACCTCTTCCTCCTTCGTACCCTCCACCTCTGCCTCCATAACCTCCACCCCTGCCACCTTCATAACCTCCACCTCGACCACCTTCGTAACCACCTCTGCCACCTTCATAACCACCTCCACCTCTACCACCTTCATAACCACCTCCACCTCTGCCGCCACCGTAACCACCTTCATAATATGAAACATTTGAAGATCAGCTTATGATCAGATTAAACATGGATCTCCTTCACAAATACAACAACAGTTTTCCATATTTGATTGATGGAGCATATACTAAGAGAAACATGTAACTAAGAAGCATTCACAGCTTGCATACCTCCAGAATAGAAAAGAAAGTATAGATATAATAGGCTAATAGCCAAAAAATTAAGATAATAAACAGACGAGAGCATAAACTCGGGAAACCATCTCGGTGAAAAAGACAGAAAATCCCCAAGACATTCATTATCATCAGATAATACGGGAAGAAAATATGTAATAAACTAAACTTACCACGATACCCCCAACCTCTGCCTCGACCTCCCCCTCGGCCACGATTAGAATACCCGCCATTATCTGTCAGGAACCAAGCACAACAAAAGTAAACCTTGCAAAAAGAAGCCAACACTACCAAAGCACTATAATGCTAATATCCAGGATTCAGAATCTGTACCTTGATAATTTGCATATCCACCTTGGTAATAGCCATATCCACCTTGATAATTTCCATACCCACCTTGATAGCCATAACCACCCCTTCCCCAATTCCTACCTCTCCCCCTACCTCGACCACGACCTCGGCCATACGAGTCTAGAAAAAGATATAAGATGTGCTAAAAGTTAGAATGGATATATTCAATAGCCTATTAATGAAAAGCTAATATACGAGTTATAGCATGCTACCTTCATTTACAGCATTATAAGAATCCTGTGCTGGTTTCATAGGTTGCTGCTGATAATTGGAGTGTGGCTTTGATTGTTCAGCAGTAGATGGAGCTTGATACCTAAACATGAAATCATATAGACATCTTAAATACTAATCAAACAATCCAAGAAAGGATTCAAAGTATAACCTTCAATCTTTTTTCCCTTCCCAAGAGGCTGTTATAACAAGAAATAGTTCAACCGGATAAAAGGAACGTAAATAAGATCATGAAAGTAGTTACGGAACTCACCCAGGAGAATTTGTGTTCAATTCTCCAGTTGACAAGGTGATTGAGATCATGGAGACATGCCGAGTCATTTCCACACTGCAATAAATGTTGATATTCAACAACTTGGCCACCCAAATTGAAAAAAATTGATGAATACATCCAGAATGTTAAATTTGAAACAAAACTTACGGTACAAGACCCTCTTCAATGGGCTCCCACACATCTGTTATGCTAACTGAGCTGATTGCAGTATCTTGGTGCAAAGGGGAAATCCTCTTCTGTTCAAGCAGATTGAAAGCCAATCACAGGAAAATCAATATGAATTCTGAGGTACATGTATTTTCCAGATTTTAAGTTTTTTATTCTAACTTTTGGCAAACTTTTAGATTTATTGACAAGGGAACTTTTTTATTGTTCTCTCACCATTGCCAATTATTTTGAAGTTACCTTCTACCAGAAACATACGCTAGACCGTCATTTGCAAAAAATTTAAAGAACATATAAGGAGGAAGAGAAGAACATCTTGCAAAGAAATGACCTTCAGAATCTCTGCAATGGCAACTGTCTTGCTGATTGCTTGTCCCATTGCCTTCAAGACAATCTCTTTTGCTTGCTTTTCCTGGATGAAATACAAAACAGTTATAAGATGGCATAGACCAGAAAAAGTTTCCAACAGATGTGCCAATTACAGTATTTGAATGATCTTACTTCAAAAATAGGTGATAATTTCAGGTAAATGAAATGGGAGGGATAAAATGTGATGGGAATGACAGAACGATTTTAATGATAGACTCAAGTGGTCTGAAACATTGCAGTCAAATTGCGATCCACAGTAAGAATAAAAATGTTTTTTGATGATTAGTATATTTTGTTAACAAAGTGATATGCAACGTAATTTAAAAAAGAATATGTAAAAGAAGTATATACATTAACATGTAAAAGGAACAAAAAAACATCGATCAATGTAAATGAGATAAACATCAAATGACACATGACAAAATATTTAGAAACCTGAGTTTAATCATAAGTTTCACAAAAGTCAAAACATTTATATTCATGAACCATATATTAAAGTCAGAAAAATTGAAAATTATGGAACAAATTTTTTTTATAAAAACTTGGAAAACATAATTGTAGTCAGAGGAAGAAGGATATTGTCTGAAGCTGAAGAGCAACAGAAGAATGGCATGAAAAAATATATTTTTTCGATCCTACTGAATTACCAAATGATTATGGGAGTCTATTGGCAAAATGAAAAAGAAAAGCACACTAAAATCAAAATTTTCCTCATCGTCAGATGACAGAATCAGCCGTATCAAATGCAAAAGTAAAAACTTTTATGTTATTACAAATTGTTCAATTCCCAGTATGTACAACACCCTTAGGATTCTAATAGGTTCCAGTTCAACTTCCAATCGAAATTGATAGTGATTTGAATCGGAAATCTATGATTCGCATTACAATTTAAAATATTCCAAATCTTAAGGTGTTCCAATCCAGAGAAAGTTGAAGTAGTAAGTAGGAAAATACTTAAAAACAGTTCCTTATGAAAACTTCTGATTATTAACAAAACTTCCAAAACTGTGAAAAGAAGGAATGCAGTTTAGAATGTTTCAAATGATGTCGTTTAAGAAAATCTACTTGAAGAACCGTTTGAACCATGTGTAAGGTACTGTAGCTAAGTATCACCCTAGTATCTATTGTAAAGAAGACTAACAGAGGCCCAGTACAAAAGGAGGTTCAATTAGGAGATACTTATAAAACAAATGCATGGAAAGATCAAAGTAAAATGTCAGCTTAGACCATTAAAAAATATCTTACTAACATTTGATCTGTAGCAGAGTATGTTATAATATAGCTAAAGGGTGTTATTTGCTAATAATCATGCCGACCCCTTAAAGTGGTTTAGTAGTTGCTGTCACTCCAAATTATGTTACAAATTACAATAAACAACCTAACTAAAGAAAACCCTAACCAACACACATACTACAACACAGAAGGAAAGGAGGTCAAAAGGTACAAGGGTGTGGCAGACATTGAATTAAGTTTTCACTTTACATTGTAACAAATGTTTCGAGTGATATATTTACTTCTCTTACTCGGTCTCATATACCCCTTTTAAACATAGGCATTGTGCGATGCTTCTACCGAAACAATAATCGATTAGGTTAGTAACTTCATATTTTGATCAACATATTTTGTGAATCAAAACATCAATAAAAACTTAAACTGTATGTTTCGTAAGACAGTGATTTATTTCAATTTTGGCTTTTTCTAGAAGACAAACTTCCTAATTTTTAACATCTCCAATTTCCCAATATTGCTTAAGAATATTCTGGGACTGTAGCTTCTTTTATTACTGCCAACATTATTTCAAAAGCAGTCTCATACCACACACCTTTAGTTAGCACCTTTCTTATGCAGAAAACTCTTAATACTGCTACAACTTTTTTTCAAATAACTATTAAAAAATGACAATTATGAAATCCTAATAAACATCCACATTATTGTGTTTAGTATGATTCCTGGGTTGAACTGTGTATTAGATTAAAGCACGGAACTGAACAAACAAATAAATGAAACCGGTGTAGATTCCAAAAAGTTACATCAGAACAGACATAGGACCTATGAAGCACTAACACGAATACGACACATGACACTGACACACCAACAGCGAAGACGGACATCAACACCACTAAAAATTTGAAAAAATGACTTAATTGAATGTAATCACATGTGTAGGTGTCGTGTCGGACACCAGACGCATCTTCCATTAGGAGTGTCGGTGCTACAGAGCATATGACAACGTCAAAATGAATCCACAAAACACCAAAAAAAAACATCAGAAAATGTAACATTACTAATTATTCTTTCTTTCATTCAATCATTTCAACAGACAGTATCCATAACCACTACCAAGTTCTAAATAACATCAACAACCAACAAAAAATCAGTCCCACAAACAAAACAACAACATCAATCAAAACTGAACAAACCCATCATTTCATTAATCAAAATCAAAAACAAATCCAAACATTTCTTAAAATGCCACACAAGAAACAACAACAAAAACAACCACAATCAACACAACCCAAAAACGAAAACATCGTGAATAGATTACGATAATCTACAAATCATGAAATCAAAGCATGCAATGAAGATTGACCTGAAGAAGTGAAGTGGCGTAAGTGATGTAGTTACGAATGGCGCCTTGAGTAGTGATACGGATCTCATTTTCGTTGATGGGAGTTTCAGGTTTGGGTTTTTCAACCTTCTGATACCTATCCATGGTAGAGAGAGAAAGAGGTAGAAAGAGAGAGAGAGAGAAAGGGGTGAATGAAATGAAATGGAACCCTATATAACCTTAAAACCCTAGAAAAGGAAGGGGAGAGAAATGAATTGGAAAGGGTAAAGTTTTTCCTAAAACCTCACTCTCACTCTCTCTCTCTTTTCTTCTGCCTTTTATTTAACCATTTATTCGCTTCCGTCCACTATTTTGGGTTACAAAAAATTAACATATATATTCTTACCCAATTTAATCGATGAGTATATTTTAGTGAGGTGTTGGGGTTCAAACTTTAACTCATATGTATATCTTATAATGTAAATGTCAACTGAGTTATGCTGATAAATACATTTTACTGTGATTTTTAAACATATGAAATGATGTAACAATGCATACGAATTTTCATATCGTTTGATAAATTAAAAACATGATATATCATAACTTGTAAATTGGAATGAACAATGTATAAAATATGAAATGTCTAGATTCGAACCCCAGCCACCACCGATAAATCATAATCGACGGTAGTTAACTGTCGATGAACATTTACATCTTTTTCTAGTATGTTTCAACTTCGTTTGAAGTGTGAACAACAATTTTCTATAATCTATCATAAGTTTATTTTCAAATTCCTTCAAAAAAAAGTTCGATATAGTCTGTTTAAAAATTAATTTTGTATAAATATATAATTAAATAAGTAAGATGATATACACTTTAATATATTAACAAACTAATATATCAATGCGCTTAAATCCCATTTTCATATTTAACGTGACATTTTGGAGAAATTGTTTATATCTATACTTCATGTAAAGGGAATGCATAGTTTTAGAATTTACCTTTTTCAAGACAAATAAGTAGGGTGTCTGGGGTTCGAACTCCGGCCCTGCATATAACAATGCATGTCCCTGCCAACTAAGTTATGCTCACGGGGACTGATTTTTTCACACCTTTGAACAAATTTGTTTACAAAAATGTTATATTTAGTTTATTGTTTGTGTTATAGAAAAAGATAAGCATAGTTTATTAGCTAAATTGTATTTTTAGTCCTTTAACTTAATTTCAGGTAATGGTTTAGTCATTTATCTATTTTTATTTCAATTTTGTCCTTTTGGATCATTTACATATGAATTTTCAAGCTTCAAACTCATGGTTTTATTTTCTTATGACCTTTCAATCTTCAAATTTATGGTCTTCATCTATGTTTGCATAAGAAAATTAGATTTAAAGCTTGAAAATCCATATGATAATGGGCCAAAAGGACAAGATTAGATTGAAATTAAAAATATATAAATGACCAAACTATAACCTGAAATTAAGTTAAGGGACTAAAAGAGTAATTTTGCCTAGTTTTTTTTGTTACAGAGGATAAGCGTAGTTTGTAACAATGTAAAAGTGCAAAATATCTATACCTACAATTTTAATCAAAATAAAAATAATTTTAGTAAAAATCAAAATTTCATAAATAGTATTGTTTGTAGTTTATACGTATTAATGCAATAAAAAGAACATACAGAAGAACACAAAGTGCCCATCTAAATGCTAGTATTTTTCTTATATAATATTTCAATATTAATTTATAATACTATATTTACGTATGCAAAAAATTAGGGAACCATTGACTACCAATGTTGACCCAATTAAGAAAAATCAGTTTTTGTTAACATATTATAAAAAAAATTAGAAAAAACATATTGATAATATTTAAATTAATTTAAATGTGCAGTTTTTTATTTACATAATTAATCAATATTTTGTCAAAAAATAATTTATATAAGTTTTAAAAATAAATTATTTATTATATTTTATCCAATAGATTTGTATTGTGATTTTAGTCAATCCATTGAATTCAAAAATATAAATTGATGGATTGTGATCCATCTATATTATGAAATTGACGGATTCAATCTCATTATTAATTAATTGTTTGTTGGTTGGATGAATGGATTTAATGAATTAATGAGTGGATGAATTGGTTGGATTAGTGGATCAAATGTCACTCCTAGCACAACTTAAGAAAGATGTCAAACGAGAGAATCAATTTCTTTTTTAAGAAGTTAAACCAGTTTATCCACGTTAAAATTGAGGAGAATTGAACGTGAGACTTTGAAACGAACATACTTTAATTAAGGTCTGAATTCCGTCTGATCAATTCAAGTCATCATGTCGCTTGCAAGAGTGTAATATAGAAAAGTAAGTAAATTGTTTTGTTTTTTACTATCTTATATAATCAAATTTTATTTTAAGTGTATGTAAGAGCACCTTATGCTGAGTCCTGTGTTGGTTCTTGTTTATCTTCCATTTGACAACAAGGACTATCATGACTAGGCTTGATCCATGCAAATTTCTTTGATCTCCAAGAACACCAACAAATTCATCGATGGTTTCTGATCACTTTACTATCATAAATAAAAAATTATTGATGTTTGCCATCTGATGAAGTATTGAGACATCCCATCAAAGTCGTGATTGTGAACATAAGAAATACCCTGCTTCACTATGATTTGAAACTATTGATGTTTGCCAGAAGTCACTGTGAATGTAGTCAAGAAGGTCTTTTGAATGGTGCATAGAAACTTAGAACTTCAACCTCAAAATTGGAATATGCATCCAAAGTTCATAGCTCATTCTCTCAAAATTGCTTAAAATGTTTTGCAATTTGAGAATTCATGATTAGATTATTTATAAATTTTTATATAGTTTAAATTGTTCAATAACTTCTATTATATCAAATCCATGTTAACGTCTTTTTTGGTGGATGGAAGGACAAGTGGGAGAAAGGTGGCATCGGCAAGCTAATTGTTTAGGCGCGTTGTGGTTTCCTTGGAGGTATTGTTTTGACCCTAATAACGAACTCATCTCGCAGATAGGTTTTTCTGAATTTGAGGAAGCTGTTAAAGTCAAACATCCCTTTCCCATGTTTGTTGGCAAATTACAAGTCTCTTGAAGCAGAAGCAATAATTTCAAAAACCCCTTCGAGTTGTAATGATCACAGAAGGAATTTGCTACATGATGGAAAATCTCACTACATACCAAATTCTAAAACAATTGAGAAATAAATTATGAAATTAGAAGTTCCCAGTGATAAAATACTAATAGAATCTGTTTCTAAAAGGAGTTTTATAGATGCAGTAGACAAGTTCAAAGAAAAAATAATAAGAAACTAGTTAGAATTCTAGAAACTGAAACTTTTTCGCTATTATTGAGCATAAGGTTTTAGTCGCGTTACTCTTGAGTCGACCATATCACCATCAATCTGTAACTAAAAAACACTGAACGACTAACAAGGGAAGTGTAGTCTGTTGACATGAAACTAAATAGTTCACATTAATATGGTCAACTATATTTACATTCAAAATGACTAAATACCATACAGTGCCAATATCATTAAGAAAAAAGGGAAGAAAAGGTTGATCCAGGCTTATGATAGCTAAATAATACATAGATACTTCTATAGTTATACAGTTACATATTTATGACAGATGATCTTATAATATGTGCACATGCCTTGAAGGAAAATGATTCATCCAGCCGAACCTTCTTCTTTCTTCTTTTAGCAATGATTATTTCCTTCTGTTTTTCTGTTGAATCACAAAATACCTGCATTTAAGCATCTATATTTTGACAATATTGTTGACGTGTTATTGGAGACGTTGATTGTGAATTTCGTGACAATATAAAAGTTGATTCGATATATATGCGCGCAACTGTGTCCTAGATGGACTGCTGCTTACTATCCCGTATTCATTAAACATTATGGTTACTTCAATACCTTGATCTCTAATTGTAAGAGTTGAATAGGGAGCTTATACAAAAATATACTTCAATACCTTGGAATCCAAGTTTTAATAAGGCATAATAGAACACTTTGATTTATTGATATTTATTGCAGCCTTACAACACTAAAGTAAACATTTAACACAGTACCACCGAAATCTATCAATTCTGTAACAGCTGTCACTTTACATGGCCAAAACTACCCTCAAATGTGTGTGAGAAACTTACATAGGAAGAGAACAAATTTGCTAAACCAGAATGAAATATTTGAACCAACTCACTTAAGAGCTTACGAGACGAGAGCAATTCAGACGAACCTGACCTTGATTTCCAGTCAAAACATCAAGGTTAGACAATTTCATCATAACCCTTGCGAAGTCCATCCGAAAGGTTGATCCGTCATCTGAAGCATAGGCACAAACCAATCTGGCAGTCTTCTCTTCCGCCATCAGCTGTTGATCAGCAAACAATAACCCTCTTCCTCTCAACAAACTTTAATAGAGTGAGTGTCAAAAGATGCTCCAGATGTCACTGCAGATGACAAGGCTTGCATGTACGACATCCCTTTGTTATTAGAGTGATGAACATTCATTGGCTTTGAAAACGTCGAAAACGTGCTGTTGCTGCTGACATTATTCTTATTGTTGTCAGGACAGTTTTGCCTCATCTGACTGAGGAAATCGAGAGGTATACTCGGGTCTGGTTGCCATGTTCCTTGATAGTTGTACAGCCTTTGCTGAATGAAATCGCAACCTATTTTTCCAATGTTGTGTCCACCTTCAGATTATCAAGAAACCAACAGATCTCATTAGTCATATTCAAGGTTTTATAAAAAGTGTGATCGCAATTTCAGCTGCGACGTAGTTGAGGCCGCATCAGGTCAACAGGTTGCAATAACAAGATTGCAATGCGGCCGCGATAAAACCCTTTTTCATATTATAATCATAAATGCATAAGTGTAAAGTAATTTACCGAGGAGGCTGACTGTTTCCCGTGCGTTGAATCCTCTAAGATTGAAGAGGTGCAGTGTGCGCGTGATGTTATCGTCAGGCCTTGGAATTTGGTCAGTTGCATCCTGGAAAAATGATTGCAGACTATCTCGTCTGCCTGTTAAATCTGGATAGAAAGGCCCACCACCCTGCCATGGCCATGTCCATAAATAAATCATAAGTGCAAAAATTATTAACTTACTAAAACATTGATACCCCTAAGGATAACCAGCTTTGACATTTTAAGAAATTTTCAAAATTCTATTAATGCATTCTCCGTAACTATCCTTGTATTTTCTCTCTATGAAAATTATTCACTATACAAGTTTTCCATTGCAATGTTAACAATTTAAAACGAAAAGAAATTTTAGAAAATGACAACTGAAAATGTTTTATTTAAGTAAACATGCCCTTAATTTGCAGGCTAGAAATTCCAAAATGCATAAGAATAATTGAGAGCTTTTAAAAAGAGAAGAAATATGTTAGGAACAAACCAAAAAAACGGAATCTCTCGCAGCAAGAGCAAGGATGTCAGCACAAGAGACAACGCCGGGACATGCTTGTTCCACCTCCTCCTTAATCAAGTCAACTTTGTCAAAACCTTTCAATGTTTGATTTGGAATAGCATGCTTCTCGTAGGAACTGTTTCTATCACCATTGTCCTCCAACAGCAAGGAAGCATCACAACCCTGATTCAGTAACATCACAAGTAGTTAGAACAGAAAATGAATACCATTATCAAAGCAAGAAGATAATATAGCATAGAAAACTAAAAAGAACCAAATTCATGATCTGGGATTGCAAGCAATCTTAATGATTCAAAAGCAAAATACAGCACAAAAGAAAAAGGAACCTGGATGAAGCAATCATGAAAGAAGAGACGAAGAAGAGAAGGTGCAAAGTCTCTATGATCAAAGTAAATATCGGTAACTTTGGAACGAACAATATTCTCAGCTTCAGGGCAAGAATCCTTATAGAAATCATATTGAAGATTGGAACCATCTCTGATTCTTTGATTGAAATCAAATGGAAAAGTATTGGCTAACTTCACTGAACCAAAAGAAGTATGAGAGAAAGAAAATGAAGTTGTTTGTGTTATGGTATTTTCTGGTTCTGGTTCTCCTCGTGGATTTCTGAGAGAGAGAAGAACGGGAAGGACTACGATGAATGCAACTACGATCCATGGGTTGAAGATGAAGAATCTTCTCATTTTCTTGATGGTGATGCTTGATTGAAGGAGAAAAGAAAAAAGAAGCGGGAAGGAGAAGACTTGTTTGGGAAGTTATTGGTTTCGTTGGAATATAACCGAATGGGATTTTCTTTTTATATATCACAGGAAAGGAACTACGAATGGTTAACTTATCATAGTTTGCATGCATTGCATGCATCTTATCATATTTGAGCTTACATTTTTATTTAAAAATTTAATAAAATGCATGCCTTTGGATTTAGGGAGTGAATTTGAAGTACTTTTAATTTTTAAAACTTATGTTGTATCTACAAAAGAAGACGAGTGTTAAAACCAAAGAGATTTAAATTCCAGCTAGTAATTGATTTTGATGATAAAAGTGAACAAACTCAATTTATCATTTGTTATTTGATGAATTCCTTCAAGTGTGCAAATTGAAATTATAAGTGTAAAGATCTCACTTAGATAAATTCAAGTCTTTGTCTAATCAACAGAAGCAAAGACAAGTAAGTTATTTGCATATGAAGTATTTCAAAATCCAATCAAACTCATCTTTGTGAACATATGATATAACCTTGCTCATCCAACAATCGAAGAGAAATCAAATTCCACTTCAAGTCACACACATGTCTCACAGAAGGAATTTCTGCATGATTGGAAATCTCACTGCATACCAGATTCTAAAACAATTGAGAAATTAATTATGAAACTCAAAGTTACCAGTGAAAAAGTACTAATAGAGAATCTGTTTTTAAAGTGAGTTTTGTAGATGTAGTAGACAAGTTTAAAGAAAAAGCAAAGAGAATCTAGTTAGAAGTCTAGAAACTGAAACTTTTTCGCAATCGAGCATAAGGTTTTAGTGGCGTTACTCTTGAGTCGGCCCTAACGACTTAACCAGTTGAAGGGAAATCTAGTCTGTTGACATGAAACTGAATAATTCGCATTAATATGGTCAACTATATTTACATTCAAAATGACTAAAATACCATACAGTTGCCAGTATTATTAAGAAAAAAAGGGAAGAAAAGATTCATCCAGGCTTTATGATAGCTAAACAATACATAGAAACTTCTATCAAATTACATTATTACCACATACGCTCTTATCATATGTGAATGCACATCCCTTGTAGAAAAAATGATTCATCTAGCTGAACCTTCTTTCTTCTTTAGCAAAGAGTATTTGTGTTTTTTTCCTGTTGAATCATAAAATACCAGTGTTATTCAGATAGAGATCAATAAAAGCACCATATATTTTGAACAAATGGATGTAGGTTCCTCAAGTCATTATTAGTTAGATAATGATTAATGAATACTGGAAAATGAAAGTAGTGTATAAGCACAATAATGGTATGCACACCACTTCTGTGATTGCTTTTATGTTTTAACCCAATAGTCGAATCAGAATCGATGTTGATCAAACATACTCGACGTCTGACATATGAGAGCCATTGTGGTGGTCCGATAACATATTTCATTGATGTATGATAGTCAACAACAATGCAAATATATATGCAAAGGATTAAAATGTTTCATTTATGAATGAAAATGTGGTTCTCAAACCACTTGTATGATTTCTCTTAGCCTGGCGGGGAAGTTTCCTTGGTGTTTTATATTTTCCTCCATTCAATCAATAAAAGTTCAATTAAAATAACCTTTGGTTCGAGCACACTGAAAGTTGCAAATGTACTCTAAATTCAACTATTTAACATAATATAGAAAACAAAGCATGAAGTGTAGCTCAGTTGCTACCAAGAGCTTCCATCTGCACATGGATTAAACACAGATAAAATCAAGTGAAACCGGTGTCAAACCTCTAAGTTTACACCACTTCATAAGTTTTTGCAGAATGAGAAACTAATTAATCTCATCCAACTGTTTGTGATGATATTTTCATGATCATTAAAATCAAATTTTGTCATTTAAATAAGCAAAAACGAGGAAGAACAAAACTAAAACGCTTAAATACATTGAAATGGTTAACTATTGCAAACACAAAGCTGAATAGAAACATAGAAGTGCTGTTCTTATGCATAAACAGATGATATCAGCATGTTAGCACTGTGATAATCAACTATGTCAGTTTCATAAGTACTTTAAAATTTGAGCGTCATTAAGTAATGCTAATTTGTTTAATTATGCATCTTAAAGTTCCAATTTACCTACCCTGTTTGTATTGTAGATATCCTAATAAGTTAAACAGATAAAGACAATCTCAAGTTTTTTCTTTCCCATCTTTGACCTATCAATACTACAAAAGCCAATGAACAAAAATATCAATTACAATAAAAAACTAACTTATATCAAAACCACTTATCCACACTCTTTCCCATTTTAACCATTATACAATCATTATCAAATCCTAGTAAATTCAACTAATCAACAAAGACAAAAATATTGCATAGTCTTGCAGCAATTAATTCTCACATCTAAGCTTATGACCACTATCCTAACATAGTAACATACTAACATTTGCAGCTGATTTGATAAGAAGTCAATGATCTAAACATATTTAGTTAGTAAATTTTATTACATCAAACAATTAATCAAAGAGTTTTGTGTTATTACTAATATGAAATTTATACATGATTAACCCTATAGATCCAATCAAAGAAAGAGCTGATCTCAAAACTGTGATAGCAAATTATTTCATATGATCAAAGGATACACAATCAAATCAAATCACATTCAAAACAGAACACTACCAACTTCAGTGTTTGAGTGGATTACCTAGTAGTAGGAAATCGATCCGAGGAGAGCTTAATGAAGTCCATGGTGTTGACCTTCTCCAAGAATACTATGCAGTGAAACAGTTGAACAAAAGCTAACAACTTTGTGAAACCTATTCATCAGTGATGGCAATTGAGGCACCCTCCTCCAACTACACTTACCATTCTCACCACCACCGCGACCGCGAATCTCACAAACACAAGCCGGGTACATCCTATGATAATCCTCATTGAAAACATATATAAGATCACCCAATCCAACACACTTCAAGCTAGCAAATCTATCATCCTCATCACCATCAAACAAACTACAAAGCAAATCATGAGGCATAACACCAATCTCATAAATCTCCATACTTTTTTCATCAACCTCCCACAAATTGAAACTAGACCCACTTGGTGAATTACAAACACCAGCCAAAACAAGCCTTTCCCTACAAGCAATCAAGAAAGAAAACACAACCCCAGAAGGCCTAACAATCCTAACATCACTCCAAACACGAAGATGCAAATCAAAAGAAGAAACAAAACATGAATACATCCCAAACACAAAAAACTTCCCTTTGAACAAAGCAGATGAAAGTGAAGATGACGAGTTTCCAGATCGAAAATCAACAGGAAGAGGAGGAGCTAAATCCCAAGAACCCAAAAGAGGGTCATAGATTTCAACATCTAAACGATCTTCTATATCAACAAGGTTACCAATAAACCTAACACCACCAACAACAATAAACTTCAAAGACAAACCATCATTGAGAACACCTAAAAGTGGATTGATCCTAGGAAAATGAAGAGGTGGAGTAGAACTCCAAGCAAGAGGACGCAGAATTGAAGTATAGACAAAGTTAGGTGCCGTGATGAAGAAGTAAGATGAAGTACCAATAAAAGAAGTGTTGTTGGGATAGTGAAGAGGTTGTTGAGGTGTTGGAAGAAGGAACCAAGAGTTAGAACAAGGGTCAAAGGCAAAAGATTGATTGTTTTTGGAAGATATGTTATGGATACCATGCAGAAAGAACCATGGTTTGTGTTTTTGGTTATGGTTTGAAGAAAAGGAAGATGATGAGATTATGGTGTACCATAGTTTGCAAACTGTTGAAGCTTGGATCAAAGATGGGATTGGTAGATGAGAAAGGATGGATTCTATGAGGTCTAAGCTAAGGTTTGTGATTTCTGTCATGTTGGTTTGTGAAGATGATGTTGGATAGTATATGAATGGAGGAAGAGAACAAGAACAAGAACATAGGAGAGGAGAGCACGACAGTGAGGATTGGGAACTGAGAAGATGGATTGGGAAGTCACACGTAGATAGATGGTTGGATGAGTAATGGTTGGGTTTGGTTGTTTGATATTATTGAAGTGGTGGATCACGTGTTTGTCGGTTGTTGACCTTTTTTTGTGCTACAAAATGTGGTTGCTTTAGGAGTGTGTTTGGAAAAGTTTGGAATTTAGTTTAACTTTAGTTTAGATCAATTACTTTTATTAGGTGGCTTCTAGAATTATAATGATTATGTGGTTTATGGCCAACCATAAAAAAAAATTATTGACGCATGGTCCACTATAAGTGGGAGTGAATCTTTTTAGTGAACATGGTATTATCATGGTCTTACTAACAAGTATGATGAGTACATTGTTTAAAGGATTCATAAAAAGAAATTTTGTTTTGAAACAATAAGTCAAACATTACACAACTTTCATTGCAAAAGTTATTATTTTTGGATACTTAAACAATGTCATCATAACACTTGTTAGTATTTCACTTTAAGATTTGCTCGTTAATACTAAATGTCTTCGACGATTAAATGTTTTCAACGACAGTTTACTGTTGTTTATGGTAACTTTCTAATATAAGGCAAACACTTTTCCACCTCCCTCTTCATTCATTGACTTTTTTTCCATCTTCCATCCAAAAACGCCAAATTTTGAATTTTTTTTGTGAAATTATGGTCTCAAATTATCGAAGGATTTATAGGTTTATACACTTGTTTTACGTCAACAATCACACAATGCATTTTTAACCCGCTTACGTTATTTGATTTTTCTGCCATTTTTCATTTTATGACAGCTAATCGTAACGACAGTTGGGTTCCAGCGGTGGTTAATTGTCGCTTGACCAACGATGTAGTTGGCAATTGGGTTCCAACAGTGATTAACTGCTTGACCAACGGTGGTTAACTACCGTTGATACTCAATTTTGATTTTTGGCGCCTTTTTCCCTTTTTTGCCTTGATTTATTGTTATAATTATTCGCAATTTTTTTTTCCAATAGTTTATTCGTTATTGATAGTTATGGTTGATGATGTTGTTTAGTTAAAACCAAATAAGGTCGGGTCTTCCATCAAGTTGAAACCGCCTAAGGTTGAAGTTTTCTTTGATGTCAAATCAAAAATTGTTGAAGTATTTGTTGATGTGAAACCTTATATTGAAGCTTTCGTTGATGTGAAGCATTCCATTGAAGCTTCCAATGAATGGAAACCTTCAGGTGTTTTCAAGCTTCGTGACAATCAAGTAAACATCGCACCATTATTGTTCACCAAAGATAGATGAAAAGTCCAAGATGATATGATTAATTAGGTTCATCGAGAAACAACAAAGGTGAGGCCTACTATATCTACAAATAGATCTAATCTACCAAAATCAATGTTAATGTTGTGAATTGAAAGGACCGATGAATTACAAACCATCTAAGAGGTAGAAGAAATTAATGCTTAAAGACACAAGCTAAAGGAAATGTGGGTGTGAGTTTAGGTTGCATGGTTACTTAGACAAGCAAACAAACGAGTGATGGTCAACTATTCTTAATAGAGTTCACAAACATAAGATGGATGCAAAGTTAGACGATCACCTTCTTGCGGGTATATTAATAATGGAAGACGATTATAAAGTTACTGACCGAACAAAGAGTTTGGTGTAACCTAGGTATATTCTAACGGATTTGAAGGCTAAAAATATAGATAGTTTGGCGAATACAATGAAAGTGTACAATGCACGTTGTATATTGAAAATGTCAGAAAGAGATGACAAGATAGAGCTGCAACATCTGATCACAAATCTAGAGGAGCACATATATGTTTATTTCACTAGAACAAACTGTGAGACTGCTACTCTTCATGACATATTTTTGGCTCATCTCGAACCTATTAAGTTGCTTAACAATTTTATGACTATTTTGATCACGGACTCCACAAATAAATTAACTTGAACATAATGTTATTGTTTGAGATAGTTGATGTCACCTCTACCGAGAAGACATATTATGTTGTTTTTACTTTTTGGACGTCTGAAAAAGAAAAAAACTTCGCTTGAGTTCTATATATGTTTCTTGATCTTCTGAACTTAAAAGGCAATGTGCCTAAGGTGGTTGTTATTGATAGAGATATCACTTTGATGAATGTTGTAGCCACTATTTTTCCTGAAACTACCACATTACTTTGTATTTTCCATATTGGAAAACATGTTAGAGCAAAATACATTACAAATAGCAGAGTCAAACCTAAAGATGTCAAAGTGGATGGGAAAGATAAGGAAGTCAAGGATGTGAGGACAAGTGAGATAGTTAACAATATAATGAAAGCTTGTGATAATGCGGTTAAGTATCATTCAAAAGAATCATATGTAAATGTCGTTGTGCGATTCCAAGATGGTGGTAAAAAATTTACAAAGTTCCTTACCTATGCCGAAACTACATATTGAATATTGTTAAGGAAAAATATGTGGGGGCATGGACAGACCATGTTTTTCTTCCTGAAAATAGAACCACTAACAGAGTTGAACATTCTCATAGAATGTTGAAGAAATATTGAAAAAGGCCATTTCTTAAAAGAAAGAAACCGCCGAAAAAATAATTAAATAAACTTAATCCAATTTTTTGTGATAGTGAAGATGAATTGAAGGTCAAGAGTTTGAAGTTATTCAAAAGGATGAAGAAAAAATTTCACTAAATATGCATTGGTACCTTTTTTTTTGTGTTCATATTTTTTTTGTTAGATAATACACCGACCTATTTTTATGGTCGATAATGTAACCAATTTGATGGGGCTTGGAATTTTCAGCCTCAGCCCACATGTAAAGGGGGTATAAAAAGAACAAGAGAAAATTGCCCCTCCTTTTACATAGGCTCCAATAGTATTAAGCCCACTAAATATACATCAACCCACAAGCCCCATTTTTTTTCTTCCAGATTTTTTGTTTGTTTAGAAAAGTTGTTGCGAACGCTGGAGCTCCGACGACCAATGGTGGCTCCAGCAAAAACTAGTGGTGGACGGCAGCCGGCACGATGGCGCCCATAGCTTCTTCGGCGGCGGTCGGTGGCTGTCGGAGCTCCGATGGTGGCTATGTTTTTTTAATTAATAAAAAATATAAAATCTTTATTATATATTATTTGGTTTTTTATAAATATTTTTATCATAGTTTTTTTGCAAAGATAAAGATTATATCTAGTGGGCCTCGAAGCCCTTGTCACTAAGCACAAAAAAAAATTAAGAGTATTACTTTTTCCACCCTATGTCTTTCCTCGCGCGCCCTATTTTTTTTTTCAATTTTACCCCTGGTCCGGATTTAGTTTTCCGAACTGCATTGATAGGGATTTCCATATTTATTCGAAATTTAAACTCCGGAATGCTCTTTTTCCAGAATGTTTTTCATTTTAAGCTTTCAAATTCGTAAAATTAATGCAAATAGAAATATAAAACAAAAATAAAAAGACAAAAAGATAAAAATAATAAAGAAATAATACATTACAATAATGTTGAAGCTTTTTGAGCTTATTACATAAGAACCTAAAACTATTTCTAATCTTATCTTATTACATAAGCTATACCGGTGGTTCCAGCCACTGGTGGAGAGGAAAGAAGATGGCGGGGAAGAAGAAACCAATGCTGTCTTATAGGACATACCAGTAGCTTTGGTGTTGGAGGGGAAACAGAGGGGGCACAGGGGCCTCTAGGGAGCAAGAGACCATGATGGTCAAACTTACGCCCAGACAGATCAACCTCACACCTAGACTGATCCATTCCCTATTGACCGATCATATGACCCCTGATGGATTTTCAAAGAGGCCTCTTTCTATGAAAGGCCAACGATGGAAACACATCGTTGTAGAAGGAATAGGAGAAGAGGAGAAAGAAGAGGGTGTGAGAAATTGTGAGGAAATGAAGCATATTTATAGGGGAGGGAGGGAACAAAAATGGTGGGAAAGGCATCAATACAGTCAAAAAATGTGTAACCACCGTCCTTCAAACATTTTCTTTGTGGTGCAGACCACCGGCCAAATTCTTCTGGTGTGTTCCGAAATATGTAATTCGGATAACACATGGATTCCAGATTACATATTCCGGAAAAATACGATTATGGGGTGTACCAAAGGGAAACTTGGGACTTTATGTATGGTGAGGGTTGGTTCGAAATTTATAATCCGGATTGCTTCAGCATTGGATTCTTTTGTGTGTCCCACATTGCACCGACAATTTTTGTGTCCACAACGCCTAAATACCTCTATAAATAGGGCTCCCTGTTTTCATTAAAAGTAAACTACACCAGAAAAAAAAATCATGAAATTCCTTGGCTTTGATCCGAACACCAAGCTAGCGGCAGTCTACTACAACAGTGGAACACCACCCCATCTGTTTAGGATTCACAACGATGTCACCCTCTTCGGGCTGAAGGATGAGCTGGATCAAATCAACCGTCAACTCAACCACAGAGACACGAGGAGGGTGGTCAGTGTTGAATATCGCGTGTTTTATGTTGTTTTAATTGTGTGTTAGTTATGTGTTGTTGAATTAAGTTGTTGCATTATGTTTTGAATAATATATATTATTTAAACTTTCATTATGTTTTAATTTACGTCAAAGATGCTCATTTATTCGATAAAATAACTGAAGATATGTTGTCCGGATTATGAAATCCGGATAAACACAGGGCGTCCCTTTTTATGTTCCGAACTTTTTATTTGTTTTATGTTGCTTCTTTTTATGTTATGTACTTTTGTTCTATTTTTTTTCCAAGTCATCCGCCAAGAAAACGCTCCAAATAAAAGGGCCTGATGAAGTTCGGACTTTAAAATCCGGAAAAACTTCATGCTATCCCGATTATACAATCCGGAACACCTCAGCAACATTTTGGACAGTGACATTTCACCAAAGGTTTGGGCGGTTAGTGGAGTTTTAATGCGTTTTTTGGACAGTTTTGAATGAGGAACACGTTTTATTTGACTGTAATTAAGACCTATGACTTATTTAAGACTATAAAAAGGCTTGGATCTTCAACAATTTCCTTCATTCTTCTTCACCTCCTTTCTTACATTTTCTTCAAAAAAAATTAGTTTTTTAGGTAGGTTTTAGGAGTGTTTGTGGTGTCATGGTCATTGTTGACCGCTCATACGACCCCTGCAATTGCATTGCAGATTATGCGGGGGTCCTATAACGGTCAACAGAGACCCTTGACATCAAAGAAAGACACAAAATTTCATAGCATATGCGTCCGGATTTTATTTTTCGGAAACACTAACAATTTGGTTCGGAAAACGTAATCCGGACCAGAGGTATTTTTGGAATTTTTGCAGGGCGCGCGAGAAGGCAGCAGAGTGAGAAAAGTAAAACTCAAAAATTAATTTTAGTGGGCTGGGGCCAAACAAATTAATTTTTGGAATTACTTTTCCAACCCTACGGCCTTCTCCCGCGCCTTGTAAATTTTTCGAAAATGCCCTTGTGCAATCCGGATTTTAAAATCCGGATTCATGTTTGCTATTTCAGATTTCATAATCCGGACAATTTTTATGTACAATCAGCCATCAGACTCTCTCACATTTCAGCAGTTTTGAGTTTTGCTTTCAAAAACAACAAAAAAACTAAGTGAAAAAAATGCTAAAAACCTATCAAATAAAATCATAAAAATGGCACCAAAAAATTCTAAAAATCAAATAAAACTAATGCAAATTTTTTCGAATTTTTCTGAGAATATGAAAAATTTAAAAAAAAAATGAAAAATGGGTCTAAACGATGGAATTTTGGATTTTGAGGGGCGGAATCCCACAAGAAGTCCCTTCTAAGGGAGTAATGGTCCTTGAATTTTTTCTGATTTTCTGGGGAAGTTTCGGAGCAATCTGATCAAGTAGCTTGAGAACCCGATTTTTGACTAAGAACAGGTAACAATGACCCAAAACAGAAGGATGAGAGTTAAGAAGATTAATATTGTCCCTAAAATGACTATCCATGTTACAAACATGTTTAGAATTTGTGCTGATACAGTTCGGATTATATAATCTGAACTGTTTGGCCTTGAAAAAAGGTGTTTAGGGGGTTTTCAGATTATGTAATACGGAAACATCATGTAACGCGTCCTATTTTTTGAAGTTTCCAGATTACAAAATCCGGAAAAATCCGTCACTCAGTTTTCCACCCTTTAACAAAAGAAAACACAATTCTGGATTATAAAATCTGAAAACTCAAGGACATTTTTGAAAAAAATAGGGTGCGCGAGGAAACCCACAGGGTGGGAAAATTAATTCCCTAAGAAGGGGGCAAACAAAAAGGGGTGTTTAATGGGGGCTTTTTAAGTGGGGCTTTGTGTTTTGGGGCTTTATTAACCCCTTACGGCTAATATATAACTAACATTATATAAATTATATAAATATATGACTTTTAACGTGGTGGACAAAACACCGACAGATTCTGCGATTATTATTGCACCACATTTAATCTAAATATTTGTCTTCAGTAAATCTATAATTCATTTTATTATATCGTTTATTTCGTTTTGTTTTGATATTTGCTCTTGTATCTACTTTTGTCAAGTGAATCATGTCTTATGATGGGAAAGTTGAAGCTCGCGTCTGATAAGTGCTCAAAAGTAACATATTTTATGTGTTAATCTAGGCATTTTAGTGACTTGTTCTGCAAGTTATCTAAGGAAAAGCTACCATTTGAGTGTATTTATATCATTTATGCTTAAATGCCTGATTCTACCCAATTTATGCAGGAAATGACAAACAAGAACCAAGAAAGAACAATTCTAAAGGTACTAGAGAATATTTGTAACTTGTTGGGACAATCGAGTTTGAAATTACTCGGATTTTTTATTGTTTTGTCCCTTTGTTTTTCATTCTATTTTTTTTAATACATCATTTTTGTGTGTATTTTTCATGATAATGTTCTTTGTTCTCTAGTACCCCCACCCCAAACTCAGTTGGTTGCAAATTCCAATAGCAACCCGAAACTTATTATTTAGCAACATTCTACAATGCCTAACTCAGATATAACAATTTGGGATAACTCCTAAAAGTCTCTAAGCTTGTAATGTAGTTTGTCACCGAACAAAAAGATCTTAATCTACCGGCTCAATTTGGCTAAGAAAAGGATAAAAATAACAATTAACATCACGGTAGGCTTCAAAAGGCTCACAGGACCAAAACTTTTGCTTCAGTGTGTAAATGACAAAGATCAATCGACAGTAGAGAAACAATGCAAGTTCTAGAAATGTAGTTGCACGGAACACTCTATATAAGTAAATTAAAAAAAATAAAATTTGGCTATGAACCTTACAGTTATGATATCTGGGAGTTGTGTCTACCTATCACACATGCCGTATACTTCGCCTTTGAAATATCAAGTCACTCCTCCTTATGAACTTTTTATAATACCGCTTGACTAAACAATTGTTACTAAACTGGAAAAAGTCAACAAACAAGAAAATTCATTAATAATAAACAAGCAAACAATTAAAGTTACTGAAAAATGAATTCAAACTGACACGACTGACATCTGACAAAAAACAAGTTATTGAAAAAGAAATTGATGTGGACTTTGATTTTTTTTTTCGTCCATCTTTTCACCTTTTTTTTTCTTCATTCATTTTTCATTTTTTTTACTGAATAAAAAATACCTGCAAAATAAAAAACATTAAAAAAAAGGATGGGTTGCCTCCCATCAAGCGCTTTCTTTTACGTCATTGAGCTTGACGCTTCAACCACTGTTAGGGTGGCAAAAATGATAGAAAAAATATATCATCCTTCTTCTTCCTCTTGTTTGGCAGGAATTCCATGAACTTGACATAAAGAATCAGATACTCCTCCCATGCACTCACTGTTAATCCTTTGGAATTTAAGCTCTCCCACCTTAGAGAAGGACATGCATCCATTTGCACACGAGTTATTTCTTTAACCTCCGTTGGTTGAGACTTCAGAAAAAGACAAATACTTTTTACCTGTGGATTTTCTTCCACCACAATATCATGACAATTAGTCTCCATCTGAACCAACTTCTTCTGAGACTCATATGCTTTTTCAACAAGATCACTACACTGAACCTCAAACTTTTCAAATGCAAGTTGATTTGACATCAAGAAAACATCTAGAATATTTTTAAGTTGAGTATTGTAATCTATGTTGATCATTTCCTGCTCTTTTTCTTTAACTATGTATTGCTCCTCGCAAAAGGTACTACAATGATAACCTCCACAAAAATCGCAATACATACTCAATCTTGTTTCCAAATCCTTTATATGTAGAGATATCATGCATTTTTCATAACGTAGGATTTCAATCTCTTCAGAATCTACCAGTGATCGACTATCCCACATTGCTACAAAACTCAGAGAAACCTTTCAATAGCACAACACAAAGAAATATATTCGAAGAGCATAAATCATAATATATTTTTTTTCAATATATATACAAAAATATAAATGACAGAAATCCTAAATAATAACGAAATTACCAAGTTGAAATGATTCAACAGTCCCCGGCAGCGGCGCCAAAAACTTGATGGATATTTGGCAAGTGAACCAAATTCAATCGAAGTAATAATAATTCGTTTCCACGAGGACTGTATTTAACTTCTACTTAGCAATTTCATTATTAAAAAGGATGTATAAAATTTATATTGATTGCCCTAG
>Ga0315914_1003713_pt1 | contig 23090 bp, 13 predicted proteins | sample MpolenodulesMG_FD_203920 | JGI IMG/M metagenome (GOLD analysis project Ga0315914, IMG submission 203920) | Medicago polymorpha root nodule microbial communities from Los Angeles, California, United States - elongated nodules | ecosystem: Host-associated > Plants > Roots > Nodule | place: USA...
TCAGAGATTTTACAAGCTATTTGGTGGTACCTGGATCACCATTGTCTATGCAAATCGACATCTCTTCCTTTTGGAGATCAGAAATATGCATGGCGAGGAGTTGATGTATCCTCATTTCAATCCTCCTCAGAAGTTGCTTCTCCAGAATCAGAGAGCTACTGATTACAGAAATTCTTTTGTTCGGCATGGCTATAATGCTCATTTTCTCCCCACCAAGTTCAGCCATTTACTGGTGAAGGAGCTCAGGGATGCTGATCTTACATCAGGGATGCTGGTGAGTTAAAAAAATTTAGTTTGCATGTTAATTGTACTCACTTATGACCAAAGTTTTGATTGAGTTTTGTTCATATTAAACAGAAATTGAATTGGCCTGGTTTCTGCCAAGCTGCATTCCCCCATGAGAGGACTGAGTTGACTGTTGTTGATTACCTTGGTTACACTTGGAAAGCCACCATGGATTTCTGTCATGATGAAGGTCTGTCCTGTGTTTTTTTTTGGAGAGTGGCAAGCTTTGGTGGATGCGCGAAAATTGACAAGGCGGACTCCCATTAAATTAGGTGTTACTGCAGCAGCTAACAACAGGGTTGTGTATCTCTGTCCACCTCCAATGGTTGTGCTGAGAACTAAGTTACCACCGTCTGCAGGTGCAAGGGAGGGTGGAGTAACCTACCGTCTGCTAGAGTATTTCTGGAGGAATTAGTCGGGTTCTTCTTTGATGTCCCTGCCAGCCCTTTCAGACAATCAAAATGTTCTTGTGTTTGAATTTAGGATTTCTATGTTCTTCTCGTGCGTACTGTTGATGTTTGTGGTGTAATGTAATTTGTAAAAATAATGCAAATGTGAGATGCATGCTCAATAGCTGTGAGATTGTGTCCACAATCATAGGCTTAATCCTATGGTATCTTAGTTCTATGTGTTTGAATGTATTTTCACGTGATGTTTCTGAATTGTACTCATGACTTTGTGTGTCCATTTTCTTTGTTTGTTATTGACTTTTGTACTAAGCACCTTTAGAAAAAGTTGTTTTTTGTGCTTTCTATATAATTTGACTTTGTTGTGCCTCTGAGTAAACTTTTTGATGTGGGTTGAAGTAAACCACACTGTTTGCCATGTGTGCTTCATTGTAAGATTGAATTACAAAATGTTGGGTTAATTAAAAAGTTATTTTTTGTGCAAGTTTTAAATCTTTGTTTCAGCAGAGTTTTGTGTGTGTGTGAAAGGTTTGAGGTGTCATAGGTTATCTTGCAGCATTTTGGTATTGGTGTAGCAGGATGTGCAATTGAGGAATTCGATAATACTTTTGATTGCAGATTTTTTCTACATATTACATAATTTATGGAGCATAGCGGCTTTGGCATAGGGATTGGACAACTGTTGGTGCAAGGTCAGGCCTATATTTACTTAAATGTTTATTTCTATCTGGAATGCTATTTATCTTCTGAGGCATTTGTTGATTAATTTTCTGCATAATTTTCTTTGCATAATATGTCCATTTAGTGCGTATATTGGCTGATATGATATTGAAAATTGTATTAATTCATGCATATACTTTTTTTTTTAGAATCGGCAAAAGTTTATTCGCGTCGAGGGTGTGCAAGAAGCACCACCAAGAACTCGCGGCAAGAAAGAAACATATACAAGGCTCTGATATACCAGAAGCCCCAAAACCAAAACACTAGAGACCAATCCCAAATAGAAAAACACTGTACAAAAGAAAAGTAGCAGAACATGCTGTGAACACCAAAAACAGAAAACATTGATGCTGCCATAAAAACTAGAAAAATGGTAGCAGCAGGCATAGCATACCGCAGCCTCAACCTCTGCGCCGCCAAAACACCAAAACTACCGCAAAAGAGACCCTTCTGGGTTCCAACACTAATAAATAGGATATGAGAAGTGACAGCTATTTATACTTTGCTGATACATTATGCATATTTGAGCCGTGATTGTTCATTCTAACAAATGCTACTACTAATGTCCTTTGGTTACTCTTAAGTTTTATAGCAAACAAAGAACAAAAAGTAATTAAAAACATCACTCCCTTTCTTCCTTTTCTTGAAACAGATTGTTACTTAGCAATGATGGTCATTTGGTTACTCTTTCTGATTGAAAACAATTGTAGTTTTTTTTTTTAAATACAACAGAGCTTTTTTTTTTCTCTCCTACTTGCCATGACTATGATTAATTGAGTTCATCTTTGATATGCTTTACTAACATTGGGCATTAACTTGAAGGTGCTACAATGAATATAAATGTATTATGCTTCAACCGTTTATGTATAGCAACCATGTTGTTATAATTCTATGAATTTTTTTCTATATTATGTTCAATATCACCATCTTTTATGGAGTTTATGTTTTCCGAATTTTGTATGTAGTCTCTCAGGCCATATCCAATAGTAGATATCAGTGGAGGACAATAATAAAAGTCAAGGCAGTCTCTTAGACATGTTGGAGTATATCTACTAATCAATTTTGAGAGTTGCTTCAAGGAAAGGCTTGAAGATATCGGTAATTGACGGAAAAATAAAAGATGTAGATGTAATGTCAAATGTAGTTTACATAAATGTGTTTCATAATGTTCAATAGCTACTTACAAAAATATATTGAATTTCCATTATGATAGTGAAGATTGTGATAAAAATGTATTTAATTTTTATTAAGTTTTTTTTTTTTAAGAAATTTGTATCATATAAAAATATTTAAAAAAAGGTTTGTCGATAAATGCCTTTGAAAGACATTTTGAACGATTTTTATCTCATATTACATATCTATTAAATTCTTTTTGTGATTTTTAATATACACAGGTCAAAAGTCCATAGCTACTTCAAGAAAAAGTTAAAGATATTATTAATTGCCGAGGAAGGCGAAGATACCAAATGTTACATCTAATGTAATTTACAAAAAAGTTTTTCAAAATGGTTGTTATTTAATATTATTATTACTGATGTAAAGTTGGAATGAAGTTTCAATTATAATATATTTTATGTTGTTTTAATTTATATTCATGTGATGTTGTAGTCCTAAATTTCATTTATATTCAAAAAGGACCAACCCATTTAAAAAAAGATCAAGTAATTGATGCTTTAGTGCTATACTATACCAAGATATTTGTGCATTCAGACGGAGCACCGTTAATTTGAACATAAAATATATCACTTATTAATCTTGTTTGTTGGATACTTCCTGTGAGTATAAAGGGCCTTGCTGGCTGCATAGCCACCTTGACAAATGAGAATGGCTATTCTTCCATTTGTTTTTTCTCATTCTCATCCAACATGAATTAACTCATGCTGAAAAATGCATCTACGTGAATTAACTCACATTAAAAATGCAGTATGAGTTAATTCACGTTCGGCTTTTTTAAAGAAACCAACAATCATAAATGGAAGAAGAGCAATTCTCTTGACAAATTGGCTAACTTCATGGATAATCACAATGACTTCAAACTTACTTTTGACTTGGAGTAGTGGACATTTGTTTTCGTGTTTCAAGTATATTCATACATGCTCTTGTTTATATATATGGTGTCAATATCAATGTCATATACACACTCCTTCTCGAATTAAAAGTCACTTTATAATCCTAATAAAATATTAATGTAATTTTTTTTATTATACCATTTACTATTTATCATTCTCACTTGTTTCAATTCTTTAATTTATCTTTTTCGTACCATTTATTAATGATAATTTTTTAAAACAATTTATAATACAAAATTAATTACATTTTTTGACACGTAGTAGCAGATGTGCTATTGTTTTTACGGAAATTTAGGTCCCGAAACAAGGAAGAGCACGTGAAGAAATTTAATTCTCGTTTGGATATATATTGATGTGAAAACACATCGATAGTATGTTTTGGTTTCAATCAAAATGTTGTTAAAGTCACAAAATTTTATTTTCTTAAATGAAATAACAACTTTGAATTTATTTATAAAGAAAAGTAAACATATTTAAAATTGATTTGTTTAACATTACAACCATTGTTTGGAAGAGTTTATTTAAACGTTATACACCATTTATTTTAGTGTTGGGATACACGTGCCCTTGCACAATAGTAACTTATACTAATAAAATATGCACTTGCCAAACACACCCTTGACATATTCATAGATGTGAATTAGGTTATTTTCTTTCATCAAGCATAACGGACGAAAGAAACTTCTTTAAACACCTATTGTAAATACATGGTCGCTCAAGATGGGCCAAGTGACCAGCCTTCTTTATTACTTCAAATGTCGTGTTATTTCCTAGCCTCCTGTCATATGTATAAGTAATTACCATTATGAGATCAAGATAAACTTTAAGGGCCCGTTTGGTGCACATGATAGGGAGACAGGATATGATAGAACTTTCCTATCCTGCTTCAATCTGTTGTTTGGTACACCAATAGGAAAGGGTAAATTAAACCTATTTCCAATCCTATCCTATCAACTCTTTGTTTGGTGGGTTAACAACGTGATAGCATAATATTGTCACACACCCATCTTTTATTCTTCAAAACCCTTTTCGACTCCCACCCTCTCCAATAATCTATTTCTTTCAAAATCGATTGCAATTGTTTTTTCTTCTCTGCAACTGTTCATCTCTTTCCACTCCACCGCCAGCCTCCCTATCTCTTAGTTTTTTTTCTTCTTCTTCTATCTCGTTACCATGTCCTTTGTAACTCCAACATATCACTGTTTATTTTTCTGATTTATCTGAATCCAATTTCATATTCTTGGACGATCTTTCCATTTTATGGTACAATTGCAAAACAAAATTTTCACCTTTTTTGTGAATCTTTGAATACTGATTCATCTAAACCCAATTTGTTGTTATTGGATTATTCTCTTTTCTGGTACAATTGCAAAACAAAATTTTTAACTTTATTTTGTGACTAGATGAATAAAAGGATGTTTTCACCAATTATTGGAATCATTAGTGGCATCAGTTTACTTTCTTGGTACCTTTGTGGCATGGATTTGCGAACGTGCTGCCATTGGAGATTTTGATACGTTTCTTAATTTAATTCTTTTTTGGCTTAGCAAAACACATTAAAAAAAAAACTATGTTTTCCTATTACTATTTATCATGTATGCACCAAACATGTGATAGGATAAATATTATCATGTCACTATCCTATCATATCCTTATCCATCTTCTTATCCTATCATATGTCTATCCTATCATGTGCACCAAACGACCCCTAAGCAGCTTGATAAACCTATAAAATGGTTTGAAATTATTATAATTATATGATCAAGATTTCATACTCTTTCATGTTCTGCGCAAGCTCTGGTTTGAAAATTTTATCTTTCTCACCCCATAAAAGATGTATTCGCTGCAAAGGGAAGTTGTTTAGTTATTATAATAAAAACTTAGGTTTTGGAAGAATGGGAAAATATATAGTACATAACAAGAGTTTTATAGTATCGCCCGTAAAAAAGAGTATTAGAGTCCAAATTATATAGATAATTACCTGCGAAAATTTTGGGACATTGATATCTCTGTAGCTAATGATTAAGGCCTCTAATAGCTCACTTCGCTCCTTCCTATTTGAGAACATTACCTGTAATTGATGATATAATGTTAACAAAAGTGACATTATTAATAAGCTAGTTTTGTTTTTGAGAGATTAGAAGAGCATTCGTAGTTTGCCTTTCCTATTAGAACCCATTGTGGCTATAAATACCTATATTTTTATAATCATGACCATAGAGTGCCACTCCCCTTTTTCACTACCTAAAATGGTCTCCATCTCATTATCTGCTTTGGAGAGTTTTTTCCTCTGTACCCATCTAAGTAGAACATTGATCAAATTTCTATTATTTTTAAACAAATAAGAAGTAAAAAATAAATAAAGTTTAGCTATTAAATAAATGAAATACTGTACCAAAAATAGTAAACAAAACATGAAGACATTATCACATTGAGAAATGCTAAGGACAAACTCTCAAACACACTCTTTTGACACACTCCAATAATAGGAAGCCACCTCACCCCAATTTTTTATTCCATAACCTGGTAACCGGTTGTGCCAGTTTTAAAAGACAAATACACGCCGTTGCTTTTTTTATTTTTAATTAGAATTTAATTGTTGTATCATCTTCTCCAAAACACCAATGGTGTCTACCGATTTGCCATGAGAAACAAACACAGTACTTTTATTTTTCATCTTTGTTGTGTTAAAGTTAATGATAGATCTAAGTACTAGTAAGAATTAATTTTTACACAAATAGTTCTTTGGCTTTTCCAAACATAGTAACAGATCTGAACAAGACAAAATGTGTTGCTGCTTCACGTGTTACAATAGATTTTGCGTTACCAAAAAATGTTCTTTTTCAATTCAGTCCATCTATTTCTTCACTTTTAATCTCACCAGCAACTACCTAACCCATTAAACCAAAATAGAGGATTTGGCCATGTGTTCGTCATTTCCCACGACATTGATGAAAGCTTGAACACCTTGAAATTGAACATCGTCGTTTTCGTAAGTTTGTTGGGTCTGCGTTTTTTTTTTTGTTAAAACCCAGACAACATTTGATTAGTCTCGTGAATAATGTTCGATATTGCAGAAAAAAAGGCAACCTTATTTTGGAGTTTGTCGACATCTCAAAGCTTTAGGAAGACAAATTTGAATCTTGGTTTACTGTGAGATGGTGAGCGGAGAAGATGAATGGTTAAAGATTAAACAACAAAAAAAAAAGATTAATAATTCTCAATATTTTTAATACATTTCAATTTCATATCAGGTTTGTCGGTTAATTAAACAAAGGATGGGGATAATGTGTCAACATGTTATTGGAGTGTGTTGAAAGAGTGTGTTTGAGAGTTTGTCCTTAGCATTTCTCTTATCGACATATACACTAAGTTTATACGTATGTTTTGAAAAAACAAAAAATTATAAAATATAAAATATTTGTATACGCATATATAAGATATTTTGGCAAACTGTTATGAGATATGGTCCTTGGTGGCAGTGTATGATCCACATGTCTCGCCCCGAACTACTCCACATGGATTTCCTCTCCTTCTTTACTCTACATAGAGAAAAATTCCACACTTGTAGTAATTATATATACTTTAATATTTTTTAAAAATATTAATTTAATTAAATAATTGTATTTTTTTTACAAAAATATTCTATTATATGTAAAGGCAAAACTTCCCTCACAAAAAATTATACTCCCTCCGTTCTTTTTTAAGTGTTTTTTTAAGGTGATTTTTTGTTCCTATTTAATTGTCTTTTTGGTATTTTAAGAGTACGATTTGTCAATTATACCTTTTGTCAATTACTCTTATCTTTTTCAATAAAATTAATTAATACTATCTATTTGAAAAACTAAAGTTTTTTTTTTTAAACAAAGTTTGTTTCTTGTTATCTTCAAATTTAAACAAAATTTTGTTACAAACAATGGTTCCAAGAAGAGTTAAAATTCTATAAATAAGATGAGTAACAATTGTTAAAAAATTCAAGTGCAAAGTAAAAGAACAGATTTGAGAGAAAAAAATAAAAGACTTCATGAATGTTCAAAAAGAAGAAAAAGTGGAAGAGTCGTTGGAATTGTTGATGTGAGGTGAAGAGGGAGCAATAGTTGAAGACTAATTTGACAAGATACAAGAACAAGATGACAATGAAGAAAAAGAAGTTTGAACAATATAATTTTATATTGACTTAAAATAATTAAAAGGTGTGCACAATATTTAAAAAATTGACAATTGTTTGTTATGAGAGAAAGATAACATATTAAATTTATTGGAAAGATAAAGTGTGTTGAAAAAATAGGAGTTTATTGGTGGATTAAAATGAGGGTATAATAGAAAAAAAAAACTGTGCAAAAATACACACTGTTGTTTTGGTGTTAATTTTCTAAAAAGACACTTAACAAGGAACAAATGGAGTATTTAGTTTGTTAAAACTTTGATTGATATTCATATTTTGTAATTTTTAATAATTACTTTACTTATAAATATTCTAATTTTAATAGGTTTTTAGTATTTTGATTATTTAAATTACAATTTACCCTTGTGCCAAACTTATACATTCTTTTAAATATTAATTATTAATATTTTTTTAATTTAATACCAAATTATTTTTCTATGTATATTTTATTAGATTTCCATATTTTTATTTTATATTATATTTTATAGGGATAAATCAATAATATATGTTTTATCTTATCTTGTCGGTTTCTAATTCAATTTATATTTAGATAAGAATTTTAACTAGAGAGGTAGGTTATAAGATAAGTTTCATGGACTTATCATTTTTTTTGGGAATAACTTACTATATTTCGTTGTCTCATCAAACACTAGACCAATAACATTTTTTTATTAAAGAAGATGATTAACATATATATATATGATGCATTTATCCTATTTTATCTCTCATCTTGAGTGTTTTTTTGGAAAAACTAATCACAAAGTTATCCGATCCTTAATTTGAATCCACAATCTAAATTATTAAAAATGACATTTTTTTTTGACCAAGTTAAAAATGACATTAATTAGACTTATTTGTGTATACAAATTCTTCCTGCAATTTTAGAAAATTGATTGATAATTAAAGGGTTTCTTGTATGCATTTTTTTAACAAAATAATAATGAGTTTGTGCTAAAAAAATTGAGCATACATTATCGGTATAAAATAGTCTTATATTAACATTCAATGAGAACAGGGGCAGAGCCACCCCCAGCTAGCCTGGCACTAACCCAGACTCAGCTCCAACTTCCTTTGTCGCAAGCCCAGCCATTACTAGGACTTTTAGCTTTTCCTGCGGATTTGCCTGCGGATTTTTGTGTAAATTCCGTAGGAAACACATTTTTCTGCAGATTTTGCCAAGGATTTAAGTGCCCAGGTGAGGTAATACCTTACGATTTTAGGTTCCGCAGGAAATGTGAAATTATTCGCAGGAAGAAAGTAACGTTTTGCGATAAATTTTTTGCCCAAACTCTATAAAATTCCTGACTCCGCCACTGAATGAGAATCAAATATGTGCTAATCATTTTTAAAAAAACAATTTTGTTTTGTTTTGCACAAAAAAAAGGTTATGGTTATAAATAACATTTCTGTAACAATTTGATGAATTTCAATGAAAAACTAAAGAAATGCAAACCTTAAGAAAATCATTGAGCAGACAGTTGGGAAACCAAATGTTTCTGTATACACCAACTGTGAGAAGTGCCTTCAATCCCTCAATAGAAGATGGCAATAACATTTCCGAACAAGAAGAGAATCCAGCATCTTCCACTGCTCTACTAATCAAATACTCTTGTATAGCCAAAACGGAGCTAGTTACAACCACAGCTTGAACCAGATCACTATAAAGCTCAGCCATTTTAAACGCCACCATTCCACCATAACTGAATCCAACCAAAACACATTTCTCCACCCCAAGTTTCTTTAACCCCTTTGCTAAACACTCCGCTTGAAAAGTCGGTGACCGGTTTGGCTTATCAGTGGTAGAGCCGCCGAAAAAAATTAAATCAGGTACGTAAACGGCATAGTTTTTGACTAAAGTCTTAATTTGCAAAGCCCATGTTGCAAGTCCATCACCACAGAAGCCGTGGAGTAGAACCACTACTGGCTTGATGGACTTGGACTTGGGCTTTGAAATGGTTTCAGATGGAACCCAGAATCTCATACGTGTACCTTCCTCTATCTCCACGGTGTAAAGCTTCACACCAACGTTCTTCATCGTCCAACTACCAAATGACCAAATTACGTTCACCATGTTCACCATGTTTAATTAATTTGCTTCTCTATTGTGATCGTACTTACCTTCTCTTTGCAATGTTTTAAGCAATGAACTATGTGTTATATATGCATGCCATTTCCTTCAGTAGTAATATGTATACTGTGAAACTGATCGACGAGTCCAATAATTGTAAGTACTATATCTACTACCTAACTTTTTTCGGACAGAATACTATTTAGTATCTACTACTTAACTTGTTGTGCTAAAAAGGGAAGGCATGAATGCAATACGGACGACGGTGCATTACAAATAAGGTAATAGTTATTTTGATATGAACATGTAAAGAGTAGTTTTTTTCCTTCATTTTTGACAAAACATGTAAAGAGTAGTTATAATAATTCATTAATGCATAAATTTAAAAATAGTCTCTCATTGTGTACTTCGTTGTTCAAAATAGTGTATGACATTAAAATACTTCAATATACTTTTATTGTCATATCAGTCCTTATAAGTACTTACTTATTGTCAGTTTAGTCCCTATATAAAAGAGTTATTATGAGTATTGAGAGATTATTTTAGCGTCAGAGACTATTTTGACTAACAAAGCGCACAATCAGGGACTATTTTAGAATTTTGATACATTGAGGAACTATTGTGACTACTCCTTACACATTCAGAAACCAAAATGACTATTATCCCATTAAATAATGTCGGCCCAACATATATTGGATGTGGTAGAGAAAATCCATATGTAGATTCTCGCAAATATTGGTTGTTATCTAGACTAAAACTTGATTATTTATGAGTCATTTTCGACTTACATTAAAAATGTTCCGTTAGCTAATAGTATGAGGATTACTACCCATCAATTGGTACCATATTAGTCCTTTCCGTCCATCAAAGACTAACAACGTTAATTGCATTATACGTGGCATATAAGTCAGCATCTTGTTCTTCCCACTTTGTCAATTCCACTATAAATCAAAATTAGGGTTCATTGGAACACTTTTTTTCTCCAAATTCTTCACCCGGAATTAGACCTAACATGTCCACCACTTTCAAAATTAGAGATTGCAACCGATCTTCTTTCCCATTTGACCTAACATGTCAATTCACGAGGTTCCTCATTAGCTTCATTTTTGAAATCGTTGAACAATGATGCAGAGAGTGGATCCAACTCAAATTCGCATGAATCTCGTACTTTAAAACCACGAATTCACATAGAAAGGACTGTCACGCTACAAATTAATAGAGGACCAATATGAACCCCGAAATAAAGATAAGGGACCAAAAAGGTGTTTAAGCCTTTTTTTTCTAGACTTCAGCCCTCATTCTAATAAAAAAATTTATTAAAGTCAAATAAATTTTAGAATGAAACCGTTTGAAGTTGATAATAATATTTAGAAATATATTAATATTATTTTTTATTTAAATTTAAATTTTACTTTTAGTTTTTTTCATTTAAATTTCCATTTAAATTGTTACATAGATATATTTTAGAACCATAACCTTATTTGTTGTAAAATAAAACATAACTGTTTTTTAGAATAATAAGCACATATTTGATTCTTATTGAATGTTAATGTAAAACTATTTTATACCGATAATGTATGGTCTTTTTTTTTTTTTACACAAACTCATTATTATTTTGTAAAAAAATGTATACAACAAACCCATTATTATGGTCTTTTTTTTTTGTCTCTCCTCTAAGTTGTCACATTTTTCTTTTTGTCACTCAAACCTTTGCAATGGCTCAAAATTTTACACAAAAATAGCAGGATAGAAAAAGACAGGAGAGGATCTGTTTCCTTCTAAACTCAAATGACCTTTATTTAAAAGGACAAATGACATATTTAAGTCAATTATACATGTATACTCGAAAAGTAACAACCCAATGAACATTTCCAAAAAATAAATAAATCAATGAACAATAGCGTAAAAAAAAACAAGTGAAACACTTGATAGGGCAAGAAGATGCATGTGAGGGTAAAAAAAGAATGCCCTTCGTATTTTATTAAAAGAACGTCTTTAATTAGGAGTTTTTTACTTAATAAGAACCTCAATTTATTAAGAACCTCTATTGGAAGAAGAAAAAAATAGGTACATATTAGTCACCGACAACTATATAATTTTTTTTTCTCTCTCTCTCTCTCTTCAATAATTAACGGGTTTTGTCGATCAAAATAAGGAATAAAATTTGGTCTCCCCATCTTAAATTCATCTAAATTCTTGTTTGCTCTCTTCAATTTCTTTCTATTTATTTTTTAGATGCACACATTAAAATACAAATTAATGAGACCTATTTAAAGTCTCTTTAGTTTATTATCATTCGAGTCATTGAGTCAGTAATATGTTCTAACAAGACTCGTGTCAAAATAATATATTACTACCATACCTTATTTTCTCATAAACATTATCCAAAAACCGCCTTCCTCCACTCACCATATCACTCCTCTTAATACTATAAAGATCCTTCCACCCACCAATTCAAATATTTACCCCCATCCCCACCCCAGTCATTCACCATTAGAAAACTCATATTCATTTCCTAGAACTTTATGCCAAAGCCCTTTCTCTCCCTCATTAACCTCCAACATCACTCCCTAAGGGTGCATCACAAGACAAACTATTATGGTATTGAATAATTTTTTGTCTTGTATGATGTTGAGTGGACAAAATGTCATTTCGGTATTTTAGACAATTTATACTTGGGACAAAAAGTTGTGTTTTGGTTTAGTCAAGAACAATAATTAGTTTTTGTCATATCTCTTACCCCCAGTTTCTCATGTCTTTGTAACAATTATACAATCAAACATTGTACACTTGCACTTGTCATGTCCTATCTTTTATATTTTTTTTAGCAAATCAAACACACTCTAAGAGAGGTTAGTTAAAATCTTTTGAATTTATCGCTCTTAAACCTCCATTCTCTTTTCAAGAAGACAATCTAACTCTGATTCGATCAACCACGAGATATCAAAGGAATAATTTACGGAGATTGTCACCAATTGGTATCCCTAAATATTTAAAAGGTAACACACTCACTTTAAAATTCAATATTGAGGCTGTCTCATTTAACAAAGAGGTATCAACATTAACACGGACCATTAAATTTTTTTAGAAATTGACCTAGAGAAGACAATTAAAAAAAAGTAAACAATGTTACATGATTCATTGATACTCAGATAATAGGCTATGTCAAGTTAGGTTTTGCAAATTTTTAGTTTGGTCTGTCAAAAAATTTAAGGCCTAAGTTTGTCTTGCGGCCTGCCATAAACTAATTTTTTAGGTTTGAGTTTGGCCTTCTAAAAGCCTAATGTGGCTTGCTAGCTTATTTAAAAGTTTATTTCATATGAACATCTTTAGATAAGTAATGTAATCTAAGTTTAAATAGTCTAGCGAACTAATAGACCAATGAGATCAAACTCCCTTTTTGATATTTAACATGGATTTTTAGAGAATTTGACTATAATGTTATATTATAATATTTCAATTCTAGTTTATAATAATAAACTTAAATATGCAAAATAAAATAAAATTAATGTATACTAATAAACTTAAATCATTTAAAGTGTTAACAAATTCATAATTTAATTGAAAGTATAAAATATAATATAATAAATAATATTATTCATATTTACTTAAGTAGGCCTAAAAAGCTTTTTTATGACCCTTAGTCTGGTTTTTTTTAGCTAAATAGACTTCTAAAAAAGTTTAAACCTTCACTGTTTAAGAAGAAAAAAAACATGGTCTAACCCGGCCTATGGTATACTAGACTGCAAGCCCCCTTAAACCGACCATGGTCAATTCTCATCCCTACATAGGACCGATCACAATAAATCAGATCAGTGACATGAAAAACTATACACGCCACTTGTTCATACACAAACACATGGGATACCAAAAGTATAAGCTTTTATATTTTAAATTAATTTGATCACGGGTGTCTAAATAAGTACGTTTATATTTAGGTTACGTCATTTTCTTTTTTGAAATAAGGTACGTCATGTTTAGGTATCTTCAATGTGTATTGACTGTATGTACTATTAATCTATTATGCATCATCTATTTTCGATCTTTTTCAAATATCATTTTTCTTCTTTGTTATTCAAAATAGTTTTTTTTTTTTTACAAAATAATAGTTATTCAAAATAGTTAAAAAAAACTAATAATAATTTAAAGACCATTATTTTTTCCACCCTACACCATTCTTGCGTGCCTTGTGTTTTTTTTTTCTTTCAATTTTACCCTCGGTTCAGATTTTATAATACGAACTTGTTTTGGATTATAAAATCCAAAAACACCCAAAACCTTAAGGCTATCATGTAAGCTTTGCATCAATGACAAAAGGAAGGTGTATCATTGTCCGGAATATATAATCCGAAATATTTTAACGTGTTTCGGATTATATATTCCGAAAAACCTGCATTTTAAAAAAGGGGGAAAACCGCAGAAGTTTTCGGATTATATGGGGAACACAAAACCTAGCTGAAATTCACCATTTTTATCACAAGCACTCCATACACCTCTAGAAACACACCATTTTGGGCAAAAATATGATTTGTAGTAGCAATCTGGTCATCAAGATGCGTGAACATCATCATTTTCGTCTAAATGCAAAGGTAATGTGTATATAAACCCTTCCTCATTCGATTTTTAGGCGTTTTCCTTTTGATCACGTCAATGAATCTATACTTGAGCTTTTCGGATTATAAAATTTGAAATCCAACAATGTGGTTCGGATTGTATAATCTGAGCAACACCAGTACAGAAACTGTTAGCATTTTATGACTCTGTTTTCACACTGTTTCAGTAATGGATGTTCCTGTTGATGCCCTCAATAAATTGCCACCTGAGATTGAACCTCCTAATGTGTTGCCAGTTCTTTCAATTGAGCATTGTTTTCGAATATAAGCTAAATAAAACCTCTGCACACATGAAGCTCAATAACCAAGTCCTATCAAAATTTATGTAGTGTAACAATGCATAACATTGTCCAAGAAGGACCTTCTACACCCACACAACTAATCCAACTCACAGATCAAACAAATACCTTGACAAACTATAGTTTGAAGTTTCAACAAAACTATCAGATCACCGTCAATTCAAACATGCACTAAAAAAGTAAGATAGTGTAAAAGTCATGCATCTTGGGTGTTAATACCTCAACGTTGAATAGATAAAAATAAAAAAAATCAATGTGACAGTTAAACCATGATGTTTTCCAACCTAATGAAACCTAATGAACCGGTTATTTGAGTTGGGCTCTTCCCTTGGTGCATAAGTCCTATCATACACACCCATACTAAATGCTTTACCATCTTCAACCATCAAGTTTTCCTTCTCAGACAAACAAGACCAACCTAATTGATTTTCATTTTTCACTAAATTTTTAAATAGAAAACATTATAAGTGTCTAATGTGTTGATGCCGAGGAGGAATTAAATGGTCAGTCTTGTTGCTAGCAAATTAATTAGAGTTGGCCCGTCCAGATATGCTCATAAAATATGCTAGCAAATTATGTGTTGATGATTGCATAATAGATCCCTCAATTTAATAAACCAAAAATAGCAAGCAACTTATTGATTCCAAAGTATTCTAGCGTCTCCTTCCAGTCCAGTCCCATCATCATCATCATAATGTTAATGCACCAAATAAATATTTTCCCTCCTCATAGGTACTCCTCTGACTTCATCAAGACCAATTAAACACACCCTAAACTAAAAAGTGTGTTCACCATAATTCACATCAAAATTCAATCAAAGATTCAAAGCTGCAAAAACTAGTTTCAGACCCAGCCAAACCATTCCTTTAGGCTTTAACTAGATATTCCATTTTTGGAATATAAGCTAAATAAAACCTCTGCACACATGAAGCTCAATAGCCAAGTTCTATCAAAATTTATGCAGTGTAACAATGCACAACGTTGTTCAAGAGGGAATCCTCCAACACTCAGCTAATCCAACTCACGAATCAAACAAATACCTTGACAAGCTATACTTCAACGTTTCAATAAAACTATCATATCACCGTCAATTCAAACATACACTAAAAATATAAGGTAGTGTAACAGTAATGCATCTTGGGTGTTAATACCTCGACGTTGAATACAGGGCCGTCCTAAGGGCCAAACAACCCAAGCAAGGGCTTTAAGCCTCAAAATTTTGGGTGAAAAAAAGGGTTCTAAAAAGGCTTCAATTACTCTTGGTCACGAATTCAAATTGCTTCTCTACAAAATTGATTTTATATAAATATTATGTGACATATAAATTACATATATTTGCATAGCTTAACTGATTACCAAAAAGTCTTCAATTACTCTTGATCACGAATTCAAATTGCATCTCTATAAAATTGATTTTATATAAATATTCTATTAAAAGTTTTTTTTTGAAGGCTACATTAAATTTTTTACTTTAGATCGACCAGCCCCGGTTAACAGATAAAAAAAATCAATGTGACAGTTAAACCATGTTGTTTTCCAACCTAATGAACTGGTTATTTGAGTTGGACTCTCCCCTTGGTGCATAAGTCCTATCATTTCGCACCCATAATAAATGCCTTAACATCTTCCACCAGCAAGTTTTCCTTCTAAGACAAACAAGACCAGCCTAATTGATTTTCATTTTTCACTAAACTTTTAAAAGAAAACATTAATTAATTAATTAAATTTTATTATACAAGTCAATCAAATGTTCAAGACTAACGGAAGCAACTAAAAAAATGAAGAAAAGAAAGGTCAAAAACTGAATAGCAAAGTTAGAACTTGAAACACAACTTAAAGAACATAACAAGACAAACATAATCCTTAACATAGTGTGGTAGCAACCCACTTGGGGTGATCAGGTGATGTTGTTGGCTTGAAACTTTAGAATGTGCTCATTCTCAAAATCTCAGATTCGATTCTCTTATGTGGTAGCACTGGGATTCGGCAAAACCCCTTTTAGCTTCGACCTTGTTTCAATAGTTCATTGTATTGTTACTAGGGAGGTTAAGGTTACATTATTCTTCGCTATACAACTTTCTGGGAATGCTTTCTTTTTTCCCATGTGAATTCAAGAGTTTAAGTAATTAAGTACTATCAATTTCATCAACCGTTTCTTTTTAGGCTATGGTGATTGGCTACTCTCTTGTACTTGGACCAATATTCCCTTGACTTATAATGTACGAGGTAAATTTTAGAACCTGTTTCCATTTTCATTTCAACTACTAATAAGCATAAAAGAATATAGATTCAATATATTCCTCGCCAAAAAAAATTACAAATTTTGAAATCAAATCTAGCATTTTTTCAGAAAATCTAAGAATATCCAAACATTATCCTAAAAATGTATTACTTCAAGCTTGTCTTCCGTATGATCTCTATTACAATTGTCACTATATGAGTCTCCATTGTTCTTATTAGAAACTTAAAATGAATATGAATATTAGTAACTTGTCTTCCAAATCCAATATAGACTTACTATTTTGAACTTCTAATAAAAAAATCCATTTTAAAAAATGAAAAACGAAAAATATTTTCACAAGTAAATGAGGTGTTAATGCCCTAACACGTTAACTCAAAAAGGATCAAAAACTCAAAAAGGATCGACCCATTAAAAAAGAAGATGAAGTAATTGATGCTTTAGTGATGTGCTACCAAGATATTTGTGCATTTATTCGGAGCATTGTTAATTTGAACGTAAGAATGTGTCACTTATTGATTTTTTTTATTAGAGGTATGTTATTTGAACGATCATTTGTGGGACAACTTATGAAACAATTTAAGATATATAAAGAAAAATATGTATTAACATGAAAACCAAAACAATAAAGAGAGAGTAAAAATACAATGTGGGTATAAAAAATGTTGTCACAATATATTTGTACAAATATCATTTCTCTTTTTCTTAGATACGTCGTGTGAATATAAGTGTCTTGCCGGCAGCATAGCTACCTTGACAAGTTTGGCTAACTTCATGGATAATCGCAATGACTAACTTGCTTTTGACTTGGAGTAGTGGAGGTTTGTTTTAGTGTTTCAAGTTGTATATATGGTGTCAATATCAATATTATATATATTCCCTCCCTGCTAAACTATAAATCGCTTTATAATAACAATACAACATTAACGTAACTTTTTCTATTATATACTCTCTCCATTTCAAAATACATATCGCAGTCTACCATTCCACACATGCCAATACATAATTTTGACAATTAATATCTTTAATTATATATAATGAAAAAAATATAAAAATGATATTTTGAAAATATTCATTGAGGAAAATCAAACAACATCTTACATGCTAACATTTGTATTTATATATTAGTTAAAAAAATATGGTCAAACTAAGCTATGTAAATAGTGCACATTATAAAATTACGATGTGCATTTTTGAAATAGAGGGAGTATTTACTATTTATCACTCTCTCTTGTTTAATTCTTTAATTTATATTTATGTACCATTTATTAATGACAATTTCGTAAAATATTTTATAATACAAAATTAATTACATTTTTTATCACGTGTAAAATGCTCAAAATATCTTATAATTTAGAATCAAATACTAAATTTGGATTTTCAAGAGGAACCTTCATAATCTACACTGTAGTAGCCGATGTACTATTGTTTTTACGGCAATTTAGGTCCCCAAAACAAAAGGAAGAACACAGGAAGAAATTCAATTCACATTTGGATATATATTGATGGGAAAACGCATCGTTAGTATGTCTTGGTTTCGATCAAAATGTTGTTAATGTCACAAAATTTTATTTTCTTAAATAAAATACTTTTTTTCCAATAAGATTAAACAAACACAATGGCATACTAACAACTTTGAATTTATAAAGAAAATTAAACATATTTAAAATTGATTTGTTTAACATTACAACCATTGTTTGGAAGAGTTTATTTAAACGTTATACAACATTTATATTAGTGTTGGGATACACATGCACTTGCACAATAGTAACTTATACTTTAGGGTTTAATTGTACTCCCTATAATAACTTATAAAATATGTACTTGCCAAACACACCCTTGACATATTCATAGATGTAAATTAAATTATTTTCTTTCATCAAGCATAACGGACGAAAGAAACTTCTTCAGGCACCTATTGTAAATACAGGGTCGTTCCAGATGAGCCAAGTGACCAGCCTTCTTTATTACTTCAAATGTTGCATTACTTCCTATTGTCCTAATATATGCATCAACAATTATAACTATGTGATCAAGATAAACTTTAAATGAATTGATAAACCATAATAATGATTTGAAATAATTATAATTACGTGATCAAGATTTCCTACTTTTTTATGTTCAGCGCAACCTCTCGTTTGAAAATTTTCTCTTTCTCACCCCATAAAAGATGTATTCGCTGCAAAGGAAAGTTGTTTAGTTATTGTTAATTAATATAAGGGTCAATTAAGATTTTGGTCCCTATAAATATCTGCAGTTTTGTTTTTAGTCCATATAAAAATAAATCACACTTTTTAGTCCCTACAAAATATTCTGTTAGTGTTTTTAGTCCCTATAAAATTTTCCGTCAGCATTTTTAGTCCCTGTCAAAAATTACCATCTACATTTTTGGTCCCTAAAATGCTTAAGAAAAATGTCACATGGACTAAAAAGTGTGATTTTATTTTGTAGGGACTAAAAACAAAACTGTGAATATTTATAGGGACTAAAAACTTAATTAACCCTTAATATAATAAAAACTTAGGTTTTGGAAGAATGGGAAAATAAATAGAACAGGAGTTTTATAATCTTTCAAAAAGAGTTTCATAGTATCACCTGAAAAACAAAGAGTGTTAGAGTCCAAATTTTAAAGATAATTACCTGCGAAAATTTTGGGACATTGATATCTTTATAGCTAATGACTAAAGCCTCTAATAGCTCACTTCGCTCCTTCCTATTCGAGAACATCACCTGCAATTAATGATATAATGTTAACAAAAGTCACATTATTCCCTCTCCAAAAAAAAGTCACATTATTAATAAGCTAGTTTTGTTTTTGAGAGATTAGAAGAGCATTCCTAGTTCGCTCTTTCCTATTAGAACCCATTGTGGCCATAGATACCTATAGAGATGGGTGTTTTTACAATCATGGCTAAGGAGTGTCCCTCCCCTTATCATCCGCTTTGGAGAGTTTTTTTTTCCCATGTATCCATCTCTAAGAGCATCGACAATGGAGAACCTCAATTTTGAGGTCTTAAACAGATCTCACGTGTACACATCATTTTTTTTATATTTTTTAATAATAGTACCTAATAAGTACTCAACTACTCCAATGGAGACCTTCTAACAAAATGTCTAAATATGTTCCACCAATAACTCTTTATCATTTACATTTCAAGAAAAGCAACTCAATAATGATTATTTTAATAAAAAATGGTATGGGGTCCACTTAATAATGAGGTCTTAAGTGAGACCCTGGGTCTTAAGAGACCTTAAAAAAATTCCCCAATAAACGCGCCTATTAGGTACCGGGTCTTAAATGATGAAAACCTCACGATTAAGGATGGTTTAAGGATCCCTAAGGTCCTCGTAAGGACCCATCTATGTAGAACGTTGATCAAATTTCTATTATTTTTAAACAGATAAGAAGTAAAAAATAAAGTTTAACTATTAAATAAATGAAATATTGTACCAAAAATAGCAAACAAAATATTAAGACATTGTCACATATTTATTTTTTGGTAATCGGGGTTCGAACCCCGGACCTTGCATATATTATGCATTTTCCCTACCAACTGAGTTAAGCTCGCGAAGACAGACAGTGTCACATATAAACTAGTTTATACATTTTTTTTAAACAAAAAATATAAAATATTTGTATATGCATGTATAAGATATTTTGGTAAATTGTAATGGGATATGGTTCTTGGTGGCAGAGTGTATGACCCACATGCAGGGGTGGCAAAAAAATATGTGCTCGTGGATAAAATTTGTTATGGATACGGAGCGGGTAGTTAAACGGGTATCTGCGGGTATAATAAACGGATATTTAACTATATGTTACTTTATGGGCACAGATACAGATTTGATGATACCCGTGCCCGCGGGTATCCGTACCCGTTAATAAATTAAGTAATTTACTAAAATATCTATGTGTATAAGAGTTTGGTGTCTCAAAAAAACCCTAGTTTACTCATGTCTCAAACGCTAAGATTTTGGATGAATTTATCCTTTTATTTTGCTTCAAGAATTTGTATGGATTAGGTAAGAATCATGAATTTTGTATTCTTTATGGTATGGTGAATTTGCATGAGATTATGTAAGATGAATTTGTTTGGATTATGAAATTAGAATGGAACATGTTATGTATGGATGTTTAAAAGTTGAAGTTTGTAGGTAATTAAAAAAATACTTTTCTTTGTAAAAAAAATTAATTAAAAAATCAATGGGTACCCGCGAATATCCATGGGTATCTAAATACCCGTGAATTACCCGTATAGAGATACCCGCACAGATATGGGGACGAGCACGGATACCATATTTATCCAACGGGACGGGAACGGATATCATATTACTCGTACCCATATATACCCATTGACATCCCTACCCACATGTCTCTCCCCAAACTACTCCACATGGATTTCCTCTCCTCTACATATATAGGGAAAAATTCCACACTCGTGGCATCCTGAATGTAGCAGTCTTCGATGGTATCTCCGCTTACAAGTACAAATTAACATTTCCTCAAAAAAGTACAAATTAACATGACTACTTTTGTGAAATATTTATTTGTGACAATTATTTATTACATTTGTTATGTATCAGTGACATATTTGTCTCGTGTTTTTATATTTATCAATGATAAATGTTTATCTCGTGTTTTTTTTTTGGGTACAATTTATCTCGTGTTTTTAATGTTACAGCAATAAACTTTTGGCTTTTTTTGGTCAAGTATCTTGTATTTTTTATATAAGAGTAAAAGAAAAAAAAGAGGATACGACTCAAGGTGCTCCCACGCATAAAAGATAGAAGGAGAACGTGACTCAACTCTCCTTTTTCGAGAGAAATCAGCAACGAGCCCACATGGAGGCGCTTTCGTTTCCAACTATGGAATGATGACAAAACTGATCCACATAAGTATAAAATAAAAGAAAAAGGATTAATAGGTCTTTACCCCCTGTAATATAGGTCATTTCTGGTTTTCTCCCCTGTAAATTTTTTTTTTTGATTTATCCTCTGTAAAATATTTTTGTTTTGATTTACCCCCTCATAGGGATATGCAATGCATGATAAATCCTACACGCGTCATCTTAGAAACCACATTGGTCCCTCCTAAGAAACAAGAGGAGTGTCGATGGGCTGCCCACCTTAAATACTAACAAATCATCAAATATGCACTAGTCATTCCTACTTATATATATTGAGCTCATTGAACCATATAGGCGTTATCGCCTATCACTAGTTCTATTACTCCAAATAGTTGGAGTAATCCCCTAACATAACCTACCAAACTAGAGGAACCAATGATCATATCTCCGGATACACCACTATATATAGGAGCATCACCCGTATACACACACAAAAAGTGATCCATATATCTTTTACAACTGGCGGAAGGACGAGCGCTAAGTGTCCATCTATCCATGTTATTCTATTGTATTTCGTTGTGTGTATATTTTATTGTATCATATTATAAAATATTAACTTTAATATAATCCATTTTTATGTTTTAGATTTCAGTTTTAATAAATAATTTATAATTATAGGCAATTTCATAGCAGATTTGTTTTACTAAAAATAGATAATTTTTGGTTGATAAAGGGTAATCTTGTCTAATAAAAGATTCATCCAAAAAGTAATTAAGTGATGGTTAATTTTTTATTTTCTTTATTTTATGTGGTTTAGATTTCACTACATTTCACCACATTTACAACAGATCCACAACAACATTTTTTAAGATTTGGATCCTTGGCAGCCAAACTCTCTGCTGCCATCCTGCTGCCTTACACCAACCGTTAGATCCACTTCGCTTAAAATGCTAAAAGCGCATTAAAATCTGTTTTCAAGGCCACGCATATTTATTGTTTTCAATCTACATACTCCTGCACATGTTAATAATATACCCCGTATTCAAAGTTTCTTTGGTGATAAAAAATATTCACAATGTCAAGACTGATTAAAAATATCCCTAAAAAAAAGACTAAGTAAAATACATGCTCCCATAGTACATTAAATAATAATAATAATAATAATAATAATAATAATAAGTAGGGTTAATAGGTCTTTACCCCCTGTAATATAGGTCATTTTTAGTTTTCCCCCTGTAAAATATATTTTTTGATTTACCCCCTGTAAAATATTTTTGTTTTGATTTACCCCCTAATAGGCCAAATAAAAACGAAAATTTTTTGAAAAAATAAAATAAAATTGATTTTTGTTTGACCTATTAGGGGGGTAAATCAAAAT
>Ga0315914_1003714_pt1 | contig 23088 bp, 14 predicted proteins | sample MpolenodulesMG_FD_203920 | JGI IMG/M metagenome (GOLD analysis project Ga0315914, IMG submission 203920) | Medicago polymorpha root nodule microbial communities from Los Angeles, California, United States - elongated nodules | ecosystem: Host-associated > Plants > Roots > Nodule | place: USA...
TCAAAAAGTCTCCTAGACTAGCCGCAGACCTACCAAAAAGCTGTCAGCAATTTGCCACAAGTTTGTGCATTTTGCCAGGGGTTACGCCCCTGGCATTTCAGCTTTTCAGAATTTTGCAGAATCTTCTACAGAATGCAGAGATTCTATACTTTAATTTGAATTTAAATTTTCCCGCCTGCAATTTGCCAGGGGCTCCTGCGATTTGTGTGGGGTTTGCTCCTGGCATTTTGTCCGATTTGAAATTGCAATTTGCCAGGGGTTTCCCTGGCATTACTCCTGGCAAATTTGCCAGGAGCTTCAGCTCCTGGCATTTTTCCCTGGCAAAATGCAGGATTTCTAGTAGTGATATGAGAAACTTATCATAGATCCACTAATTTCTATTGCTTCTATTATCGTTGCTGGGTTGGCCATCGGGCTTGCTTCTATTGGACCTGGGGTTGGTCAAGGTACAGCTGCAGGGCAAGCTGTAGAAGGGATTGCGCAACAACCGGAATCAGAGGACAAAATAAGGGGTACTTTATTACTTAGTCTAACTTTTATGGAAGCTTTAACTATTTATGGGCTCGTTGTAGCATTAGCGCTTTTATTTGCCAATCCTTTTGTTTAATCATTTAATAAAATAGAAAAAGAAAAATACATATTGTTTTTCCGTGGACTTTCATTGCAGCTATTGTTTATATATATATATATATATATATATATATATGTGTGTGTGTGTGTGTGTGTGTGTGTGTGTGTGTGGGTTTTGCTAGAAGACACATTTTATGAAGGTGTCTTTTAGCAAAGTTATAACTAAAAAGTGAAAATCACACCTTGAGGTGTGGGTTGCTAAAAGACACCTTCATGGATGGCTTTTAGCAAAACCTATATATATATATATATTCCGATTTAACTCCTACAATTTATTCTTCATTCAGATTAACATATTGATTCGCCTTCTTCCATCCCTTTATTTCGTCCAATGAGGGCCCCCTTTTTTTAATTTAGAATTGAAAACAACTAGATATTTTGCAATTAACATAAGAACTAGTATCTATTTCTAAGAGGTATCATTTTTATGGGGAATCTTTCAATTGACTAACCAATTCAAAATATAAAATATATTTATTAATAAATATATTCTATATTCTCTAATAGATAGAATAAAATTCTTATATATTCATATTATTACTAGTAATTCATATTAATTATTAGTAAGAAATGAAAATATTATAGAATAAACTTTAATTTAATATAAAAAAACGAATAAAAAATCAAAAAATCAAAAATCCATGGTTAATGTTGGTACACCTTAACCATTATGTGTTAAAATTAACGGAGAGGGACCAAATTGACTAACAAAGTATATTTAAAGGACCAAAACATAACTTTTATTAATTGAGGGACCAAATGTGTAATTAAGCCTGCAATTAAACATCCTAGATAAAAGTACATAAGATCGACTTCAAATCGCTGAATTTGGCTCGACAAGCTCATTGACATGAAATCAAGCTATTTGCATCTGGTTTTCCATTCACCACTTTATCAAAGAAAAATGAATAGACAGAGGTGATTGTTAATACCAGAAAAGTTGTATGAGCTTTGAACTGAAGACTTCGAGAGTTTTGCCATATATGTGCATACAAAATCATGAGGCAGATGATGAAACTGAAAACAGTGTAAAGAATTACCTTCAACAAATTTCAATTTCCAAAGAGATGGTTGAAGGAAGAGCTTAGAGCATAACAAAGCAGTCCAATAGCGGCTGAAACAAAGCTAACAAATCTCCACACTTTTGCCAGCAACAGCCACATCCGAATTTGGATGATCACGGGAATCATTTTCTCTCAGAGGTATTTAAAATTGCTTTCAAAGATAGATGCACATAGATCAATAGTATATTGCATTGTTGACGGCATCTTCAAGGAAATTAAACTGACAAATGGAAAAGACTCCTCACCACCAACGAATTGAAGTTTTCTTTGACATATCAAAGTTTGTTATGAAAAGAACGTAGACACTTTGGAATTAAGTCAATATGGACAAGTTACTTACAATCAAGTTCTATGGACACCCCCGTTAATCCTCGATTGCCAATCCAAATTATCGCCTCATTTAGACTACATGCTTCCGCTTCTTGTGGTTGTGGAATGCCTTTAAACCAATTTTTTTTGCTGTTATATAATCACCATTAGCATCCCTCAGACACATTCCTATACCATATGACCTTTGCTCCTTGAAAATTGTTGCATCCACGTTGCACTTAACCTCACCAAAGGCTGGTTTTCTCCATCTGGCTTTGTTGTTACTACTGTTTTGCCTTGTGCTAGCTCTGTCCGAATCTAAAACGTTTGCCATATTTTGCTGCCTCACATGCACTTGTTTCCATTGATGCAAAGATTCATGTGCAAGAAGAATTGATATTGCAGGTCGGGTTTCCACGTTATCCCATATTTTCTCATTTTTGCACTTCCAAATGCACCACATAGTCATAACAAACATATGAAGATTATGATGGGACAACAATTCAGAATTGGAAAGAAAAAAAAAAGATCAACAAAATCTTCATCTATTTGTAATTTATCATGGATAAAATTCCAAAGTTTCGCTTCAGTGCATACCTCATCCACCTTATTGCATCCAAAAAAGACACGTCAATCATTTTCATAAGATCCCTCACAATGAACACACCGGTCCATACATTGAACTCCTCTGGTGTGGTGAGGCAATCTCGTGATGGGTTCCATATTTTCATCCAGTTGTCGAGGAATTTTAGATCATGATTTTCCATTAAGCTTTCTGTGATATAGTGGTATGCCGACCTTATGCTATACTCGCCATGTGAGGTAAATTTCCAAGAACACTTATCTTCACCCATATCCTTAAAAATTGGCATTGTCAAGATTTGATTTGCCACTTATGGATTGAAATAAATATTAACCAGATCTTCTGTCCATCTTATGGTGTTACTATCGATTAACTCCTCCAGTTTCATATTATCCACATCGTTTTGTGAAGTTTCAACAATATACTTACCCTCGTGGTCTCTGATCCATGTATCCTTCCAGATTCTGATTTTTTTACCATCACATACTCTCCATCTGAGGTCTCCCTTAACTACTACCTATGAAGCATAGATACTACGACAAATGAAACTTGGATTATGTCCTGATTTTGCATCAACAAAATTCGCTCTTGAAAGATATCTTGCTTTGAAGACTCTCCAAACTATAGTATCATGGTTGGTTTCTAGTTTCCAACTTTGCTTCCCTAGCATAGCCAAGTTAAAACCATATAAATGTCGAAAATCCATTCCTCCAAATTCTTCCCTCATAGCCACACGTTCCCACCTCATCCAATTTATTCCTTTCCCACTCTCTCAATCTGAGCCCCACCAGAAGGAATTTAGCATCTTCTGAATCTCATCACCTAGAGAAGTTGGGAGTAGAAAAGAGCTCATGCAAAACATTGTGATAGATTGAGCAACTGATTAAATAAGTACCTCTATACCTGCTTTTGAAAGGTATTTTCCAGTCCAACTCTAAAATATGTTCCATATGCAGTCTCAGATGAAGTTGAACACTTCTTTCTTCCTCTTCTACTCAAAGATGGTAGACCCAAATATTTACCAAAACCAATGTTCTCTGCCACTTGAATAATGCTCTTCACTACTTCTCTAATGCCCACTTCAGTACTTTTGCTAAAGAAAAATTCAAATTTCTGAAGACTAATTGCTTGGTCGGAAGCCTCCTCATAGGTTTTTAATGCTTCCAGTAATTTTCGTGCTTCTCGTTCCTCCACTCTGCAAAAAAGAAAACAGTCATTAGCAAATAATAAGTGTGTCAGGAATGGAGCTCCTCGACACACTTTGACACTGTGTATATTGCCGCAAACTTCCATTCTTTTTAGAAGGATAAATAGTTTTTGCACAAACGATGAAAAGGTATAGGAAAAAGGGTCCCCTTGTCTCAAACTCCTTCCTCGATTTTGTAAACCTATCATATCTCCATTTACAAGCACGTGATATTTGCATTTTTCATACACATATCCAATTGACCCACTTCTCATGAAAACCCAACTTTAGCATCATGGCTTATACAAAGCTCCAACTCACCATGTCATACATCTTGTTGATGTCTATCTTCAATGTCATCTCTCCTTTTTTTACCTCTAGTCTTTCATCTCATATGGTGAAGAATTTCTGAAGCAACCAATACATTATCAAGGATGGATCTATTTTCCACAAACATCGATTGTTATTAAGTGTCACATGCGGAGATAAATCAAACCATGCTTCTGTAGCCGTGGTTAGATCCAAACATTCTTCAGTTCCTTCACTACCATCGTACCCTCTTCCCCATGTGAATTGGTAACCCCTCAGCGATAAATATATCAGGTTACAATTTTGAGCAACTTCTTTAAGGCCTCTAATTCTGAATAAGCTTTAAATCGAAGACTTGTCGAGTGTTGCCATGTTGTTGCAAACAAAATCATGAAGCAGATGATGAAATGGCAAACAATGTAAGGAATTATCTTCCACAAAGTCCAGTTTCTGAATACATGGTTAAAGAAAGGAAATTTTTTTGTTTATGCACTAGTTTTTGTCAAAAATTTTAAAACTGTCCTACTTTTTTAAAAAATTGCAGAAATATCATACTTTTTCTGACTTTCTGGTACCCCTCCACTTGGAGTTGCGGGGTACCCTAAAAAGTGACGAAATTTTGTCCTTATTATACCTCGCAACTTGGACTTGCGGGGTATTTTTCTATTTTTTTTTCGAAAATTTTAAATGCCCCTCTACTTGGAATTGCGGGGTATTTTTGTATTTTTTAAAAAAATTTTTAAATACCCCTCTTCTTGGAGTTGCGAGGTATAATAAGGACAAAATTTGTGCATTGGTTTCCGTTTTTGCATAGATAATATATAAAAAAAATAATTAAAATAATTTATTTTTAATAAACTAATAAAAGTTATATAACAAATAATATTACCATAAAATCTACAATTATTATAAATGCCCTGTTGTCCCACACCCTCGTCTTCGACGATTTCTTCCACGATTTACTTGAGGGTCATGTTGGCCTTCGTCAATGTTATCTGTAGTTGATTGTTTTTGACTACCATAACCCAACGACAACGACACATCGTGTTCCCTTGTTGGCCATCCCATATCCAGAAATTGTTCATTCGAGTTCAATGAAGCCGGAGAGAAGTGAGATAGTAGGTTTGTTGGTGTTGGTGGGTGGTTGTAGTTTTGGTTGGTGTACATAGGGTATTGTGGGTTGTTGTAGGGGGGGTAATTGGTGTTGGACGGTCCAGCTTGGTTTGGGTCATTATAGGAGAAGTAGTTGTTGTTGGACGTGCTAGCTTGGTTTGGGTCATTGTAACCAAAGTTTGGCATTGAACTTTGTTGGTAAGTTGACTGATAATGAGGCTCATATGCATTTCTCGGGGAGGTATATGGTGGTGGTTGGATGATATTTTGTTGGGGGTGTCGAGAAATTCATACATTACTTCGATGTGGTTCACCACCAGACATATTGGCCTGATTATGAAGGACTAAAGGTGGTTCCCAACAAGTCCATGAGTAGGGCAAAGAAAGGTCGTCCACCAATTACTCGCATTAGGACCGAGATGGACGATGTGGAAACTGAGAGAAGATGCGGCGTGTGTAGGATGCCCGGTCATTCCCGCAAAGATTGCATTAATATTAGACATCAGTAGCAATCTAGTCTTTATTTCATATTTATTGTATTTGGTATGTTTTTAATTTTGTAAATATTATCACTATTATTATAATTACTTTTTTATTAATGCCTAAATTATAAAAATAAATTACTTTAATTATTTTTTTTATATATTATGCATGCAAAAACGGAAACCAATGCACAAATTTTGTCCTTATTATACTCCGCAACTCCAAGTAGAGGGGTATTTAAATTTTTTTTTAAAAAAAAACGAAAATACCCCGAAACTCCAAGTAGAGGGGTATTTAAAATTTTCGAAAAAAAAATAGAAAAATACCCCGCAAGTCCAAGTTGCGGGGTATAATAATGACAAAATTTCGTCACTTTTTAGGGTACCCCACAACTCCAAGTGGAGGGGTACCAGAAAGTCAGAAAAAGTAGGGTATTTCTGCAATTTTTTTAAAAAGTAGGACAGTTTTTGAATTTTTGGCAAAAACTAGGGCAGAAACAAAAAAATTTCTAAAGAAAGAGCTGAGAGCATAACAAAGCAGTCCAACAACAGATGAAGCAAACACCACAAATCGATTTTTTTTTTGACCCTGTTTGCCAAAAAAAATCCACTTTTGACCCCCTTTCACGTTTACATACAAAAATGACCCCTTTTCAAACTTTTTTTTTTCTCGTTTTCTTCATTACTGTAGTTTCAATTGGCGGTAATGAACTTTAATTTTTTATGAAACATGGTTAGTCGGTACAGGTGCAGCAAGTTTGAGTGATTTTTTTTATTCATTACCACAATTTGGTTTGGGCGTAATAAATATTTATTTATTTTTCGTTTTTATTTTTTTGGCACAATATATGTTTTTAAAAATTAAATACAAATAATAATAAACAAATAAATATTAATGATAATGATAATAAATATTAATTTATTAATTTAAAAACACTAATTATATTATTCATAGTGTTAGAAATAAAAACAAACACTACTTTCTCAACAAAATTTATCTTTTTTCCTCCGTACGGGTCGTTGGTCTTGCTCTTCCTCTTCCACCTCCTCATTTAGAATTTCAGCATCATTAGTTTCCATAGTGACCTCATTTTGCACTTGTTGAACAAAGTTCGTCCAAATTTCATTTTGGTGTATGTAGTTTGTTTCGGGATAGTGTACATTGTCTGGAGGGGTTGGTAGGTTGAAAGAGGTGTATTGTGATTGGTCTGGGTAATTGGTTTGTGGGATGTTTTGAGTTGGATTGAAGTCACCAAATGAATAGTTTGATATTTGGGAACTTTCTCCATGATGACTATCTTGAGAGTAGGTTGGATATGGAATTGGGGAATTTTGTAAGAATTGTTTTGTCGGTTGTGTTGGGGATTAATATAAGTTTGGTTGTAGTTTTAGTTGGTGGATGAGTTAAAGCTTTGGTTGAAGTAAGGGGTGGAGGTGTAATGAATTGGTTGTTAGGTAGATGTGTATCTGACCACATGTTTGTATCTGGCATCATATTGGTTTCTAGTGTTGTAGAATGGTATAACCGTATCTCTCCTAAAATTCTTCCACACCGTGCCATTCGGTTTGCCAATAGTGCTTCTCTAGAAAGATACAGACATCCTCCAAAAAAGATCTAATACCATTGAAAGTATTGACGATTCGGATGAACCTCATGGGTATATCAAACTCCGTCTAGTGCTAACTCGTGGCGTTGGTTCCACTTGTGGACATGATACTGATATTGAAATTTATCTCCCCACGAACCTTTAATTTTGCTCTTTTAGCAAAATATCTTCTAGAGATCTCTCAAATCATCTGGTATTAAAGGTGGATATTGAGGTAAGCCAAATTGAAGCATTACTCTATCTTTCTGATGTCTTTCGACTATCTCGAAACAAAAGAAATATGTGTTTGCATACCATATATGGCTTTCTTCTTCGTTGGTGTAATGGAAATGGATATAGGGCCTCCAGTAGAACTGTTTAAAGGGATAAATGTTAGTCTTTTAATGTTGACTGAAAAGCATTCACGAAAATAAATAAAAAGTGTAATACCTAATCATATGTCATATTGTCGAGTTTTGAATGTGTCGAAACGAGATTATACTGAGGATTTTGGATAAATTGACTCCCATGTTCTAGACATCAAAGTATTTTTAAAATGTTATAATTAATATACTTGATAATTGTATTTAAAAATTAATAACAAATAACATATTATTTAACTTACATACTTGCCAACGGAGGTTGTGTTTCAGCTTATGTTGGATGCGTAGGCACGGGAGCTATACACGACATTATTGAATATGCCCATGCCTGTAAGAGTATTATGCACCCTTCCATTTTATTAACGCCATATACTGCGGCACCACACAGAGATCTATAAACCATGGCCAAACAAGTTGAACCCCAACTGTATTGTCCAACCCCCTGAGGTGATTTATCCAACAATGACAACCATTTCAAATTGACAAGGTTACCACTATCATTAGGCATTAAACAAGTGATTATAAAGTATAAGACATAGGCTCTAAACAAATGCTGATTTGTGAGGGACGTGTCATACCAATATCTTCGATATAATTTTGGACCCAAGATAATTTTACACTCCTCCCATCGCTCCACGAATTCGATGGGATAATTCCTAGATAAGGTTCAACAATCTCCCACGATATTTCGGTTATTCCGGTAACTGGTTACCCGTTAATCTGTAAATCAAGGAGCATATGAACGTCTTCCAGCGCTATCGTACACTCCCCTGATGGAAAAAAGAAATGTGTGTCTCCGGCCTCCATCTTTCGCGTAACGCAGTTATCAAACGAATATCTACGTTGAATATGTTCAATTTAGTAAACGCCCATAATACGGCTAACTTTAAGCTATTTTCAATGTTTCCTAGCGCAGAGGTGACCTTATGATGATAGCAATGTTGAATATAAGAGTTATTGGTCCCATACGAAGGTCCCAAGCTTTGCCATAATCCATAGATGTGAAGATTAAAGAAAAGTTGACCCAATAGTAGTCGCATTAGGACTGAAATGGACGAGGAGGTGGAAGAAAAGACACCGACACCGAGACTGTGTGGGTTGTGTCGGAATTCCGATCATATTAGGAGAAATTGTCCGACCATTAAAAATTGGTAGTTAATATTGTTATGTGTTATGTGTTCAACCAATCTTTTATAAGTATTTATGACCTTTTTTTTTACCTTTAATCAAATTTCGTCGTTTAAAAAAATTAAGCAGTTTTGCGATTTTAATGTCTATTTTTATTATATTAATTAAACAAAATAATACACGAGACAAATCAAACACGAAATGTTGTTTCATTAAAATTAAATTAAACATTCAAACACTACGCAAACCGAATTACATTAACTTAAACAAACAAACAAACAACATTAAAACAATAAATTCTTCAAGTATTTTGACTTAATATCTAGATAAAATAGACCTTTTGCATGTTATTCATACGAAACCATCTCTTGAACATCAACATCATTCTCTAGAAGTTTATATTCATAATAATAATCTAAATGTTCGGCACATGCTAACGAGAAAAACGGCTCTCCATAATAAATTTGACTGACTTTTCATAAAGGCTCGTTAGCTGGACGAAAAATAGGATTGAACTCATTCTTCAAATCAACTAAAGTCATACATGGAGTTACTAACATTTCAAATGGTCGTATCCATTGATCAAATTTAACAGTGGCCAAGCTTAAAGGAGGAGAGGAAGAAGGAGAAGGAAAGGAAATAGAATATGAAGTTGAAGCAAAAACAGATGCAAAAGTAGACATGATGCAAAAGATGTAGAAACGTATGAAAAAATATTGTGAATTTGGATGAATGGTATGGTGTATTTATAGTTCCAAAAAGAGAAAAAAACGAAGAAAAAAAATTAAAAATTCATTACGGTCAAACTTGACTGCGGTAATGAATAAAAATAATTAAAAAAAAACCAGTCAAACCTGCTGCACCTGTGCCGACCTGCCATGTGTCAGAAAAAAGGTCATTACCGTCAATTGAAATTGCGGTAATGAGAAAAACGACAAAAATAAATATGTCTGAAAGGGGGTCATTTGTGTATATAAATTTGAAAGGGAGTCAGAAATGGAATTTTTTTGGGAAACAGGGTCAGAAAAAAAAATTCCCACAAATCTCCAAACCTCTGTACGCAGCAGGATCCTCTTAATTTGGATGAGCATAGGTACTTTCATGTATGGTGTGTTTGGTTTAGAAGAGAAGTTGTGAAGAGAGAAATATGTGAGTGAGAAGTTAGTAAGAGAGAAAGAAGTAAGAAATAGAGTAGATTTAATATATTATTTGGTATAAGAGAAAAGGAGGAGAAATGGAGAAGAGAGAAATGCTGAGTATTATTGTAAGGACTAAAACAACCCTACAAAAATCTCTCATCAAATCTAATTTGTTTCATAATTCAATTAATTAATTTAATTTATCTAATTAATGAAATTTTTTATCAAATAAATTAATGAATTCCAATTCCATATTCACAAGTATTGTTGGCTTAGCAATTCATCCACATGAATGCAAGTGACAACTGAAGGCAAGGGCAAAATTGAAACAACAAAGACTAGAAACTTCTTTCCCCTCTTTCTTCTCTACTTTGGGAAGAATATGAAAAGTGGTGAGTCCTACTGTTTTTTAATCTCTCTTCTCTATTTCTCTGATTTCCAAACAAGAGAAAATTACTATCTCTTCTCTATTTCTCTCTTCTTTCTTTCTGTCTTCCTTATTTTTCTTCAACCAAACACAAACACAGTGGTAATGATTAAAAATTGCTTACACAAGCAGATGGACTCCATCTGATGGACTGCAACACTACCTGCTAGAAATCCACAATAATTTACTGTACTACTCTGTGAAGATATTTGAGCATGACTTTTGAATTTAAGAACTAGTGTTCAAATGTTCACACTAGTAGTCTTTCTTTTGATTATTGTAAACCTTACAAACCTTCATATAAAAACCTATATTCAATCCTTAAATGACAACTGTCCAGTAGAAAGACAACATATCTTGTCAACAACATATTGTGACTTATGATGACCACAAATTGAAATATAATTTTCATTCACTTTATTACAAACTTCTTTCTACCTCAAAACCCTCCCCGACTCTAGGAAAACATATCGGTCTTAGAATCCAAATACAAATTTACACCCCTCCCTTTAGAAATTAAGCACTATGCCCATAAGGATTTCCAATAGACTAATACAGAAAAATAAATGGAGAATATTAGGATTTTTTTCAAGTATCATTGGATTCACTTCTTATGCAAGCAGCTCTTCTTTCAATCATCTTTTTGGAAAGTGGAACTTCATCAAAATCATTATTTACTCAGTGGTAAGTTTCAGTATTAGTAGCATGATGTTATTTTTGAAAAAATGGAAACTTTCAAGGAAATTCTTGCTGAAAGCTCATTTGGGTGTTCTTGTTTTGTTGCTCACATCTTTGTACTCTTTTGTATCTGATAAAGATTTGAAGGGAAAACCAGACCTATTGAGTCTGATTTCTTGTGCTGCTTTTGCTTTAATGTCATTTTGCTTATCAAGGCAAATTGATCTTGGTTTTGAATCTGATCTCCTCAATTTCTTCCTTGGAATTTTAACTGTTCAATTGATGAAGATCAATCTGATGCTATCTATTGTTGCTGCAATCTTATGTTATTCTCTTATGGTTCTTCGTACGAAACTGGATTCTCGGCATGAAATTGGAACTTTGAGAATGGAAGCTGATGATATAGCTATAGAAATTGATGGTGTAGATAACAATAGAAATGAATTTCAATCTGATTATAGTAATGGTAGCCTACAAAATCAGTCTTTAATAAGAAGGATGAATCATGATGATGGGTATAATTGGAAAAAGTATGAAGAGAAAGTAGCAAAAGGAAGTGAAAATCAAAGAAGCTATTATAAATGTACGTGGCCTAATTGTGTTGTGAAGAAAATAGTTGAGAGAACAATAGATGGAGAAGCTATTGAGACACTATACAAAGGTACACATAATCATTGGAAGCCAACGTCTTCAATGAAGAGGAATTCATCATCTGAGTATCTTTATTCACTTTTACCTTCAGAGACAATTGGTTCCATTGACTTGCAAGATCAATCATTTGGACGTGAACAATTGGATTCTGATGAAGAACCTGCAAAGTCCTCAGTATCAATATGAAATATTATTATATTGAAGTTGAATTGGAAGTGTTTTTTTTTTACGGAAAATATTAGTATGTTAGTTGTTATGTTAGTATTTTCTCCTTTACTAGAATTCGAACATTTACTCCTTAGTTCTTTTAATCTCTTAGCTGAACCAAGTGTCTTATAGAGAGGTAATGCTATATCTATTTTTGTAAAGATAAACCTTGATAAACTTTAAGTTGGTTTTGCTAGTTACTTGCCTTAATCATTTATATGTATCATAGATTTGATTGATTAATGAAACTGAATTCAATAGTAATTGTCATGGCAAGACCAATGCTTCCATTGGTGCTTTTTTGTAAGTTATAGTGAGATTTTACTAATACAAATGAATAGATTACAGAGACTCCCAAATGGATTTCATACTCTTTGTACTATATGCAAATGAAGTAGGAAGTTCTAGACTTCAATCAAATTTACAATTCCTATGAAATATGAACTTGGGTAGAACTTCCAATTCTAAGTACTTAGCAATATATTTGTTGGTTGCTTCACTTGGATGCACACTATCCCAAAATACATATTTTGAAGCGTCATCACATACAGGTGTGAGCTCATTGCACAATGGAGTTACTTCAAATATTCCAGTTCCACAACACCCTTTGTTTGTTTCCTTGAAACCTGTATAAAAAAAGTCAAAAGAATGCATACAAAATACTATAGGAAACAAGTGTTTGTTCACCTTTAAAATTATTTATGATATGTTTAAGAGTTTGAAGGAAAAGAAAAGGGAAAGGGACGACTTTTGGGAGAATTTGAAGGAAATGAGAGAGAAATTTCCGGCCTTATTTGAGAAATTGGTTTTCCAGAGTATGAAAAGAAAATATTTATGATTAATATATTTTTAATTTTGAGAATATTATAAAAACATTCAAAGAATTTGAATGATTTATCTAAACTCTATAAAACTTTCTAAAAAATTTCTCAAATGCATTTTTCATTACCAAGAAATATAAACTTCTCTTTCAAGTTGAGGACTATCCCTTTCTTCGCTTTTCATTTCTTTATTCCTTATTATTAAAGCTCCATCCTAAACTCCAAGCCATAGCCTTAGATTCATTTTTTCTGTTATTTTTAGAAAATTTGAGCTGAACTGTATATTATTTTTTAAGAAGCCAAAGAGCTGAACTTTATATTTTTATTTTTGGTTTCCTACAATTTTCTTCCCCAATAAATAATCATATTCGAGATACTTTCAGACACTAAACATAAGTTCATAATTTGCGTTGTTACAAGACTCTAGCCTCTTCTAGTAGACTCAATCCCGGTTGAGTTTTATCTTTTTATGGAAATAATGTTTGTAAAGTTCAAACAAATTTAAAGAAAAAATATTAACTATCATACCTACAGAATAACATAAATTTTTGTAAAATGTGCCTCACCATATTTTTCAGGATGTTTGATAAGGCCAATCAAGGGGTCATATATGTTTGTATAAATAACTCTGCTTCCTGGAAGCATTGCTTGTAATTGAAGTAAACGTCGTGCCAATTTTTGGTTGTAATCTTTAGCCTCTAAATTCTCTTCTTTCACACATTTCCGATCCTTTAAACTTACAAAATTGGCTGTTATTTGAACAGGTATGCAACCAATAGAAGGAAGTCCAGTCACAGCAAATTTTCTGCATCCAAGCTCGTATAGTTCCTACAATTGTTTAAGAAATTTATTTTAAATCAAGATAAAAATCATATGTTATAAGGAATTTATAGTAATATTTATGTGAATTTTTGTTAGAAACTTTTTAAGAATTAAATAAATATTACAATCTATTTTTACAATTAATGAGTTTAATTAGTATAGACCGTCATATTAAAAAAAAATTGAGTATTCATACATCTAATTTTGTGTTGAATGTATGCATACATACATTTAATCACATCATACAAATAGACATATTTAAATATTTAAATAAATTGATAATTATGAAATTTCACCTAGATGAAATATGATTTGATTTGTATAAAAATTTGTTCTACTATTGGTGGATATTTATTAAACTCTTTTATAAGTATATATAATTACAACAAATTCTAATCAATGATACCAAAAAAGAATTCTAATAAAATTTACCTTGATGAAAATTTGAAGTCTACTTTGAACATAATCTTGGTATCCACTAATGTTGAACTCCAACCTTCTAGTTGGAATGTCATAAAAATTGAAAAGAAAGTCATTAGTTCCAGCACTAATGATCACCAAAGCATTTCCAACTCTTTGTTTAGCTTCTTTTTCCCCTACAATGCTTTTAACCTTATGCACATAATCTTTGAAATATTCAACTTGTTTAGACATTGATATAGCACCGGTTAAAGCTATTGTAAAATCATCAAAACCAGATCCTCCAGATGCAAAGCTAACACCTGTTAGAAGTGGAAAGTGTATACTATTGATGCTGGGCTATATGATATTAATATAATATTTATTTATTGACGATGAGATTGAACCCATCAGATTAATCGGTCATTACCGAGTTTAAAAAAAAATAATATTAATTTGTTTATCGAAAGAGAAAAATAAAGAACTAACACCTGTTAGAAGCTCTTCATTTGATAGATTTGGGTCCAAGAAAGGAGGGACGGTTTCTTTGAGGTTTAATGTTGATGCAAGAAAGTCTATAGCCAATTTTCCATTAGAGAATCTACCAGTAGGTACATGATTAGGAAAATCTCTTCCATAAGGTAAATGATTTCCCTTTATCAATGTTTTGATGTAGTTGTTATTTCCTGTGTCAACTGTAGAATCCCCAAAGACTAAAATGGATGAGAATTTTGATCTCAATTTCAAGTCATTGCTTGAAGCAACATTGGCAATGGTGCCAACGTGCATTAAAATGATAAAGGTAATTGCATAAGCCATTGCTTGAAATTTTTCATATGATAATTGAGATGAGGTTTTAGTTAACTATATATAAGAGTGTGTTCATTTCTTGAAGTTAAAGGGATTGCATTAAAATTTTCTTAAACTTAATGCAATCGTAAAAAGATGTACGAAAGTCATTTATTAGTAGGAATCGAATTTGGGAGAAGTCTTTCATAGTCACAAGTTTTAGACACACTCATGCAAAAGCAAAATATTGAATTACTTTTTCAATCATTTTGAAATAGTTCAAGTTTTTTTTTTTTTTGAAGGAGAAATAGTTCAAGATTAGAAGGTAAAGTTAACAATTTTTGAGTGTGCCTAAATAATTTATATTTGGGCTTGTGACCATGTAAGAATAATCCTCGAACTTGGTACCTAGATTTACAACATTGAAATATATTAGGCACTAATCACTTGCACAACTTTAAACATATTGCGCATCAATTACTTATGTTGTACATTGGTGGTAAATAATTGTTGAAATTGATATTATATTAAATCATATTAATATCTTCGGGAATAATTTAACCAAAAAAAAAAAATTTAAAATCTTGTTAAGTTACTAAATTAATTGAACTCTACAAATTTTAGTATATCTTGATAGAAAACACTATAATTTGAATGGCTAAGGATGAGTCACTCATATATAGTGCATAGTATAAGCTACGTGTTAATTTCTCTTTGGCTCAAATTTGTAAATTGCAAGAGAACTACACTCAAGGAATCAATTGTGAGAAAGATTGCAAGACAGTCATTTTAGGTGAACGAAAATAACATGATGGAATTTATCCTGAATTTGATTAAGGGTTTACGGTGAAAGGGTGAAAACTTAATTTATTGACTAAGAATTTGGGAAAACTTAAAAAGAAAGGAAACGTGATGAACTTCACAGGCGATTTACACTATGTGTGGTTAGATTTTCCTTTTTTCTTGACGGAAAAGTAAAAATTTTGCTCCATGAAGCACGTTCACGTAAAGAAATTAAGGCAATTGGCAAATATAGCTCAACAAGAATTTATGTTATGAATTCTGCTTTTTACCCAGCACAAAACACTCGTGTCCAGCTGAAATATCATATATACCCCGGTGTAAGTTAAGTCACGCTGCGTGACTTAACTCACGCATCTTATAACTATGCGTGGCTTAAGTCACGCACCACTGGCCTGTGCACGAGTTAACTCACGCAAGTTGACCGGTAGTTAGAGCTCAAGAACACACGTTTTTTGTACTGTGGTAAATGCATTTTAATGATTTTTACACGTTTTTTAAAAAAAAATTCACGTTTTTTGACCTCATTAAGTGCTATGTTACCTTAAACCATCTATAAATACCCCTCTAAACTTCCCCATCTCCTCACACCATCTCACCTCCTCACTCTCTCCCCCTATGAATCTTCTTCTTTTCCTTCTTTTTTTCCTTCTTTATTTTGGTGTAAAAAGAGAAAGAGGCCAATTCTGAGGATAAAACGATGAGTATTGAGCAGTTTTCTTGGGAAAAAAAGAACCAGATTGGGTAAAACTAAAAATGTGCAGATTTACTTTTACTCGATGAAGGGTCGTTTTCTTGTGGATTTCTTTTAGTTTTACCACAGGAAAGCTGGTTTTCTTGTGGATTTCTTTAGTTTTACCACCGGAAGCTAGGTTTTCTGGTGGTTTTTATTTTTTCGCAGATTTAGTTTTACCACATTGTAAATGTAATAAGAATTATATTAATAAAATGATATTTTATATTTATTATTTTTGTTTCTTTATTTTTGTTAATTTTTGCATTTATTTTATGATTGCGTATTGAATTAATAAATTCAAATAAAGTAAATAAATGAATTAGAATAAATTCGACGTGAATTCGAATAAAAATTGTGTATTGAATAAATTCGAATAAAGTTACGTATTAAAAAAAATCAAAAAAAGACCTAATTAAACTCAGTGTGAATTCGAATAAAGTTGCGTATTGAATAAATTCGAATAAAAGTTACATTACATTACAGAAACAATATGTATATCAACTATATATGTTATCACATCAAATTCCTTCATATAAGACGAGTCATCACATAAATACTGAGGTGCATTCCGTGACACTCATCTTATATGATGGAATTCGATATCATAACTTAAATAGCTGATTCTCAATAATACATGTTCCTAAAAATGTCCTATCATTACATTACATTACATTCGGGTTGCACCTTCAAACTACAATAATTGTCTTATCTCTGAAATGGTAAATTCAAACTAGAAAAACACTAGGACTCAAGCATTCATCCAGAAGTTTTATTATTCCATTCAAAAGATTAAATTCTTGTTAGGCTTGGTTTAAATGATGGTATTCAAGTGTCAAAAGAATGAGGTGCATTCCTTGACACTTCAATACCCTCATCTAAACCAGCCTAACATGAACTTAATCTTTTGAATGGAACAATAGAACTGTCGGGTGACAGCTTCGAAACTGGCGTTTAACGAGTTTGAATTTCCATTTCAGGGTAAGACAATTGTTGTAGTTGGAAGTTGCATTCCCTACCTAATCACGATCTCTGCCTAATCACGATCTTCTAGCGGAATCAGACTGTTGATAATATCTTCAGTTGATCTCAGCAACGTTACACGCATATCGATCTACTGGAACATGTTGTGCTCCCAAAACATGCTCGTCACGTTTTCGTCGTTCGTTAATTCCACCCAACTGGATGATATTCTCCCCTCGTCGAGCGTTGGATGTTTATACCGAACATATTCCACCCGCCTTGTGTCTTCGGGGTTGACTCCTTGGTTGAATTCATTCAGTTCATCCTTGAGACATTTTAACGTTACACCAAGGCATCGAACCTTCAACCTCGGAGGTTCTCCGCCGTTGAATTGTGCATGTCGTCGATCCACCCAGCCATTGTTTCAAATCTACACAATAAGAAATTAAAAATAATCAATGAAAAATTCATTCAAACATTTCATCAAACACTTGGAGTGCAAATTATACATGAACCCTAAAACTCATAACTACAACATTAACATGCAAACATTTAAACACAACTAAGCAACAAAAGTCATTTACATGTAACATTGTATCATTTCTTGCAAGCAAAATCAAATTTTAAATAAACCCTAAATCTAAAAAAATTCTAATTTAAGAGACAAAATCTAACATATAAACATAAGAGTTTAAATGGTGTCTGATTATGAAAACTTACTTGTTATTGGAGTATTGTTTGATTTGAACTTGAAGGAACTTTGAATTTGGGTGATTGAGAGACATTTTTGAGATTTTTTGAGATTTTAGATGAGAAATGAGGAAATAAGGTGTTCTGCCTTATTTAAAACAGCACGTAGCGTGAGTTAACTAACGCAACGTTAGTTAAGACACACAACGTTAGTTAAGTAGCGCAGCATTTAACACTTGCATCACTTAACTAACACAGAGGTATTTTCGACAAGGCAACTAGGCACAAGCAAAATGTGCTGGTAGAAGAGCAGAATTCTTGTTATATATGACCTAAATATGTCAAATATTAAGCCCAAATTCCACAAGTCATTCAAGAAGCTTCTTCTATTATCACGTTCACACTCTTATTAGAAGGATCGAAATAGATTTTTTTTTTTTTAAGGGAAGGATCTAAATAGATATATAGAAAGATTCATCTTGCATATATAAATAGAGGATTGGTGAATGTAATAATCATCAAAAAATGAATGAAGAAATTAGTTTTAGAATAGCTTAGTTATAGTTTTAGTCTCCTAATATAATTTTTCTTCTATTAATAAACACCTAAAAAATTGTTCATTACAATATCATATTTTTTAAACAACATCACCCACCTGTATTTAATCCAAAAAATTCATGTACAGATGATCTGGTTCAATGTGGCCCTTTCCAAGAACGAATCTTGTTGCGTGTGGTTTGTCCTCAGTATAGTTGTGGTTGAGTATCTTGGTACATGTGTCTTCAAAAGGCTCCATTGCCCCATGCATGAAGCTTGTGAACTATAGGCTTCACCTAAGTCCCAAAATCTCCTACGACCACACATTGGAGGATTATTTAAGGCACAATATTTGTGTATGAAACTGAGCAATGTCTCCTTACCGAGTCTCGTTTTACCTACATCGTTAGCCACATCTAGAACAACCAACAGAAAATCTAAACTACATTGACATTCACATTCACATTCAAATCTTACTTGATCAACAACTACAAAATTTTCAAACTACACACACATTTTCCGAAAACTCTAGCCTACAAAAAATTTCGGATTTTTGGAGGGTATGTGAGCAATTCAAGGGGTGCATAGAACAACTTTCACTTTCTTGCCTAGCCGTTTGGCAAACAGTCAAAACTAAACCATACACGAGCCCAAAGAATAGGAAGATTTACATCTCACCCCACACCCCCAACAAATTTATTGAATTTCCAAAAACATCCTAGTCTTATTTAAGCAAAAAATTGAGAACAACAGTGGGTACTAGCTCCTGTTTTTCTAAGAATTTTTCCCTTTCAAAAATTCAAATTTCCTAATTTTTCAACAAGCGGAAATTTTGGAACAAGAAAAAATTCAATGATGAAAATTATTAAATTTTGGAGATTAATTGAAAGATTGCTCCCATTTCCAAAAATAAAAAATAAAACTTAGGCCAAGTCGATGCTAGCAAACCCAAAAAAAATCAATTAAAAATCCAAAATAGCATGCTGCAATTTATTAACCCAATTTATAGTTGAAAGAAACCTCAATGTCCCACGTTTATTGAGTGAGCAAAACAGAGAGAGAACAACTTTGTTTTGACTTACCTCAAAAAAGAAAAAACAACTTAGTTTAAAAAAAAAAACAAAAAAAACTTGATTATCCTTTAGGCACATATCCTTTTCTAACTTGATTCAAGTTAAAAGGAGAAGAAAACATTAATATTGCACTTGAAACTATCTGATAGGAACATGCTCATTTTGTGAGCACTTCAAATTATCTTAGGAGGTAGAGGAAAACCTCGTAAGAATTACGATAGAGGAAATAGATTTAATTTCGTTGATAGTTTCTCATGTGAGAATGTACATGGCTTTATAGGTGCAAACAACTCTAAACCGTTTAACAAACTTTTCTATATTCTTACTAAGGAAAAGAGGGTAATATTATTCCTTCTAGAACTAGACTTTGTTTGATTTTTTTTTTTTGACAAAAACAAAATGATACTCATTCATTCAAATCGAGAGATTACATCATTCAACACCGCTAAAAACGTACAGGATGAATCTGCGAACAAACTCACAACATCCAAGTTAATAGCATACAACAGCATAATGCCTACAAAAATATATGATAAAATTAAAGTGAGCGGAGTATCCATGGCCTCTGGATCTGCAACGTTGACGCCCAAATCTTTGATTGAATAATCGATCTTCAATATGAATCAAATGAACACCGCAAGAAGACATGAATCAAACAACGCCACACAAGACGACAAACAACAAACCACCACACTTAGATGATGAAATCACAAAGAAAAAACCTAGATCTATGTGAAAATCACTTACTTAGATTGAAATATAGAGAGAAAAATGAAGAGGGGTGATTTCAGGTCAAGAATTGACCCAAAACCACCCCTCAATGGAACTTTAGAAGAGAAAACCTAGAGAGAGAAAACTAGGGCCGGCTTGTTGGAGAGGGAGGCTAGACTTTGTTTGATGTGCACAACTAAATTAGCTTTGTACCAAGCACACGTCTATTTTGCACATTTGGATCAATAAAGTCTCATCATTTTTTATTTATTTTAACACAACATTCTTTCAACTCATTATCATCTAATGACTAGAATATCCTATAAAATTATTTCAACTCATTAGCATCCTTTTGTGAATCATATAAAATTAAAATTCATTTCCCTAGTAGGCTCCATTTAACTATAATATCCTTTGATTTGCTATCAAGATTCTCCAAAAAATTTGTATCATAAATATAAAAGTGAGAAGAGTATTTTTGTAACACGACTATGAGATAGTCTACTCCATTTGTAAGTAGACGTCTTAGAACATCTCCAATGATAGTTTCTATCCTCGTAAGACTTACCACCATCGAGGAGGGGGTAACTTTTTAGTATCTAATGGGTTGAACGCTTCAACTAAGATCTCACTATATCTACGGATCCCACATATCTTTGGTATTAAAAAAGTGGAATGTAATGAAATAGTTATTAAAAAATGCTTAGTGAGTCCGTTTAAAAAATTTGTGTGAGATCCTTGGTTGAAGGGTTTTAATGCTTATTAAATACTACTATTAAAAAATTATAAATGAATGATGTGTACACTTCTGATGATGTGTACACCTCTGATGTACACAAATTACTCCATCTCTAACAACTATAAGATGAGGTGTATCACTGTATCAAGAATAGAATTCACCAGGAAATGATGTGCAATCTTAAGAAAATAAACTCCACACTTGTTCACCTTCCATATCATGCAGTCCAAAACAGAAGAAAAATGTGTCACTTTCATAAACGACTTTAGAACTAAAGGGCTTAAGTGTCGTCAAAGTACACATCTCAATTCTTGCGATTAGAACACGTAAGATCGGACGCCGAACACCCTTAGTTACTCGACTACCTCACCCCATGTAAAGGCATGGTATCACAAGATACACCTTAAGCCAATTCTCAATACAAATGGATATAGTGTGTGTTTGGTTTTACGATAGTGAAAATTGATGTTGGCAAAATTCGTTTGATAGAATTGATTTTAGTTAAAGAAGGAATGAGTACATAGTCCCCCTAGTCCCTATTATACATTCACCGTCCTCCTTCAAAAGAAACCTCAAACTCTAAATGCTTCTTCAAATTTAACTCAGTTTGTGACCAAAGTTTGACTCTTAGAAAATTACCTTTTGGAAATAATTACCATTGTTAATGTATTAATGAATTTTTTAATCCACCCATTATAATCCAACCCCATTTTTATTTTATCTAGTTATATGTCCCTGTGAGCATAGCTCATTTGACAGGGAGAATACATTATTATATGCATGGGTCAGAGTTCAAACACCAAATACCCCACTTATTCACCTTATAAGGTGAATTCCAACAGTTACGCTACTTGACCAAAAAAAAAGATGTTTGATTGATTTTGTTTGTTTTCTTCATTGTTTTCTCAATTCAACATAGCGTCGTTGAGCAATATCACATGATAGGAAAAAAAAAACTGAAAAGAAGCAAAATTGAATGAATAAAGTAATTAATTATATTTAAGATTTGTTTTAGTTAATAAATAAATCATTAATTATGTTTTTGGAGGGAAAAGGTGAAGTGCTAGTAATACACTCTCTATTTTTGTAATACATTCTTCTCAACACTTATTGAAACTCATTTGAATTTCTGCCAATTAGAGCTAGTTGAAATACCTGTTTTTGGCCTAATTTGGAGGGAAAACAAAATGACATTAACATATTAAAGTATCCTTTGTGTTGCTTAAGCAAAAATAACATTTTTCTTCCTTTATATGTTTTGAATTCAGGATATGATCTTAAATGATATTTTTTTTTATGGTAATAAGCTCTTGAATGATGCTTGATTTATACATTAATGTATTTTTCCTGTGGTGAAGTTCTTGAAAGTAAATATTATAATACTCTTATAAAAAAACATATTTTGTCAAAAGTTTTAAGCAAAATTCTTTTGGTAAATATTTGTGGTAGATGTAGATATTATATAGACATGTGAGATGCCAACACAAATGTAGCAAAATCATGTTTACCAGAAAACTGAATAGAAAACTACAACTTTTTTTTTTGGCAAGATTCAATATTCTTTTCATCCAATCGGTTACAAGACTGTAGGTAATGCACCATCGACAACAGAAATCATGGTGTGAATCCAATAGAATTATAACCATATAATACTATCAAAATTGCTCTTCTCCCTTTTAAAATTGTTCATTCCTTTAATTCAGCATGAGTTAACTAACGTTAAGTATTTTTCAGTGTAAGTGAATGTGAAAGTGCAGTGTAAGTTATTGAAGTTATTGAATCGGTTAAACCGACTTAAAAAGTTATTGAATCGGTCTTAAAAGTGTCGGTGTAAGTTAACTCACGTTGAAAAATATCGAGCGTTAACTCATGCTGAATTTAGAGAATGATCAAAAACTAAAAGGAGAAGAGCAATTTTCTAATACTATAATGGAAGGGTCCATTTAACCATTTCAGGACTGAGACGGAGCCCATATAGTTAATGTTTACTAACTTTGGATACCATGAGATTGACATTATACCAAACTTATTGTGAGGCCCCTCCCATATTAATATGATTCGATTATTATTTTTCAATATGCTCTTGTCATTATTCATTGATTATTGATCTATATAAACCAAACCGAAAAGTTGTG
>Ga0315914_1003716_pt1 | contig 23083 bp, 11 predicted proteins | sample MpolenodulesMG_FD_203920 | JGI IMG/M metagenome (GOLD analysis project Ga0315914, IMG submission 203920) | Medicago polymorpha root nodule microbial communities from Los Angeles, California, United States - elongated nodules | ecosystem: Host-associated > Plants > Roots > Nodule | place: USA...
CCTTCAATCTTAAATATAAGTAGCATTTAACTTTTTATATTATAGATGTGTTTGGACTATATTACAAACTAAATACATGAGTTATTTAATAAGTCTAAAAAAATATGTTTTGTTTACAATTGAGAACCAAAGAAGTACTCTTTTTTACATTTTGATAAAAACTATGGTTCAAACGGACATTGAGGTGCAAACTATCCACTTTTCTCAAGTAAAAACTATCGCCGGTCTCACGAAAAATAAATTTGAAGTATCTTATAAGTATATGTGTGTATCTGTTGAGTATCTTATAAGTATACGATAAAATATATACTTTAAATTAAAATAATTAATTCGGATACTCCGTGGGTATGTAACCGAGAGTATCTGCGGAGTATCGGTATCCGATACGTATCCGTCTTCGTTTTGGAGTATCCGAGTTTCATAGGTGAGTACTCTAATATACTCCTTCAATCTTAAATATAAGTAGCATTTAACTTTTTATATTATAGATGTGTTTGGACTATATTACAAACTAAATACATGAGTTATTTAATAAGTCTAAAAAAATATGTTTTGTTTACAATTGAGAACGAATGAAGTACTCTTTTTTACATTTTTATAAAAACTATGGTTCAAACGGACATTGAGGTGCAAACTATCCACTTTTCTCAAGTAAAAACTATCGCCGGTCTCACGAAAAATAAATTTGAAATTTGGATATGGTTCTATCATGTTTTTATGAAATATTTTATAGTATCGTTATTTCTATCTTAATTACAATTTTTAAAATTCAAAATTAAATCATGCTTAGTTTATATTTGATTTGTTTTTTTTTTTAAAAAAAACTAAAATGGAATTTATTAAAATCGCAATGAATCATAACCAGCACAAGGAGTGCTAGGCTAGGAGTCTTACAGTAACAACATACAAAAGATAGATGGAAAGTTCCCAATGGAAAACACATACATCTGTGAATCAAAGAAAAATCCAAAAAACCTGTAGGAAACGCCTCCTAACAAAGAGTAATCTCTGAAATCAATAAATAGAAATACCAAAACAAAGCTAACACCATGATCATCGAAACAACATAAACAAAATCCTCAAGCATCGTCGCAACTGCCACAAAAACAACTTCCACCACCCATATTTTGCCGCTCGCACACAACCCCTGAACACCAACTTAAAAACCTACACCACAACCAACAACCTTTGAAAAACAGCCGAGAATAAAACCCCAAACACCACCATTAGCTCTCCCAAGCACCTTCACCCAAAACACACCTCACAAACAACCGCAAAAGCCAACCAAAAATCCTTGTACCATCACCAAAAACCACCACAAACACCACCACAAAAATCAACACCATTACCACCACCGTCACCAAAACTACCATTGACCACCAAAAAAATCACCATTAACCCTCACCTAAAAGCAACACCAGCCACCACGTGCAGCACCACCCAAAACCACCACAAGCAACACCACCAAAAACCACCACGAGTCCCGCCACAAAAGACCCAAAATCAGCACCACCAAGAAAACCACCATGAAGCACCACAAACTAACGCAACCAAAGATCCATCGAAACCATAACAGTTCATAAGCTAACCTAGATATGATCCATCACCACTATCGTGACCGATCCATCACCACCTATGTTACGAGCAAACATAACCTCCACCACAACCAAGAGAGAAAACAAATCAAATAGTCTGAGACCCACAAAAACCAAACAACCATCGACAATCATCCAACGACACACCACAAAACTCACCAACGTCTCAGCCAAACGAAACAAATAAAAAACACCAAAAACACAAACAACTTTTACGATGACATATAGCAACCGTACGTCGGAAAGGTACGGTGGTGCGGAGGACAGAGACCCTCGTCACACTACCATCCATTTGATCTACATGATGACGGCGGCGGATTTTGAATTTGTGTGAGGAAGAAAAGAGTGCGGCGGTTCTAGGTTTAGAAAGAAAAGAGTACGGCGATTATCTCTTATGTTTGTTTTTCACAGGAGTACATGGCGGCTATTCACTCAAATGTGATTTTTATATTTGATTTGTGCTTGGTTGTACGGTGAAAATTAAATTTAATTGAATCAATCTTATAATTTTTATTTGGATGTATTAACGTGAAAGTGATTTATATTAATAATTTTTGACCGAAATTGATTTTGTGTGTGTATTCTACCAAAACAATTAATTTTTTTTTTTTGAGGAAAATTAATATATATTAAACATTGTAAAAAGATAGAAATGATTCCACTTCATGTCTTCAACGTCAGTGAATTAAGGGACTTTGAAGAAGTTTTTAGTAGGAGGTTTCATCTTCCATCCTGAATACTAACAATCATAAACTTACTAACATTTGCGATTTGCCAGTAAGAAATATATTATTTCACATTTGATTGAATATGACATATGAAATGTGTTATGCTAATCAATAATCTCTAGTATCGCCCAAGGTGTGAAGATTGCGAACAAATTGTGTAAGAATATCAGAACTTAAATTATATGCTTAATAATATCTAATAAATTACGAATCATAGATTTAAATATCAACTGGTGGTATATTTATCACAATTAAGATTTACTTAGTTTATCTTTTAAAAATAATTAAAACAAAATCTTTAAAAAAAAAATATGACTTACTTTATATAAAGTGAAATGTACCCTACAAGAGCTAATATAAACTTTTTGACTAAAAAAAAGTTATGAACTTTTTTAACATGATTGTTTCTAACTATTTAGTACACAATATTTTAACTATAGATTAATACGTGCATTGTTCATGTTAAGCATGACAAGAGTTCCTGTTAAAAAGCCAAGGTGCTCCGAGCTTATAAAGCAATACGCAACAAATAGAATGCTTGTTTCCCAAAAAGATTAGGTAGTAAAGCTATACGCAACATTCAGAATGCTTGTCTACAAATATGTCTCATAGTCATAGGAAACCTCAATCAACAGTGAAGGTGAAATGCATATGATCTTGGATCACCGCTTGGCTTTGGATCCCTAATATTTTTGTAATCCGTTCGATGTATAAGATTCATGTTATTAAAACTTGTCTCTTGTTACCAAATCAAACTAAATTTGGAATAAGTTTGTCAACATCAATGTATCTAATAAGTTACCGAAAAAAGGAAATTTTGATCATAAAAAATTGATTTTTAGCCAATATTTATTATAAACACATTATAAGGAAATGTTTAATACTTTCTAAAGATGAACTTATGCAAGTGGAGCACTTAATATTACTTATAGTATTTTAAAGGGGATGAGGGAATAGGAAAAGATAAAGAAAAGGTCTTTGGGGTTGTTAATTTGTCATTATCTTAGGATAATTTTATATACCGTATGATATGGGTGTACAAGTGCTCGCTCTAAATTTCCCATTTTGACCACTCTAAATACTAGTTTTGTAAAGGTTCGTTACTTCGTTCATATTAGTTATTTTTGAAAAGGTGAGATATTCAATATTTTATTCCTCCTTGATAGAAGTCATTTCCCTTCATTCATACTCCCTCCGTTTCAAAATACATGTCCAAGTCAACCATTTCACATATGCCAATGCACAATTTTGATCGTTAATATCTTTAATTATCTAAAGTAAAAAATTATAAAAATTTAATATTTTGAAAATATTTGTCGAGACAAATCAAACATCTTACATGCTAATATTTGTATTTATACATTAGTTAAAAAATATGGTCAAAGTAAGTCAAATGAATAGTGCACATTGCAAAAATTGGACATGTATTTTGAAACGGAAGGAGTACAAGAGAATCATGTAAAGACTTGAAGTACTACTGAAATCCAAGCTAAATGCGAAAATATGGATGTGATCACTTATACGGAAAGAGTTTATAAGAGCGGGAAAATTACTTTAATGTAATTTTGTGTATTTTATGAGAAAGAAAGATGAAAAAGAAATAATGAGAAAGATGAGAGAAAATGATATAAGAGAGAGATAGATATAAAGTCAATGTGACTTTTCCGCCTTAAAAATCATAAGAAACATTGATATTTAAAAGTATTTGAATCCCAATCCTAGTTATACTACCTTCGTTTCATAGGAACTCTTGACCAATCTTTAATGGAAGAGAAGCCAGCAATAAAATAAAAGTTCTAGCAACACACTTTACCACGAGCTAAAAGCAATGGGAGAGGAAGCATTAAAGCGCTAAAACAATTCCATGTGAAGAGTAAATTTTTAAGGCTTATTGTGATCTGATAATCGGAAGTTTTTCATTTTTCCTGTATAATGAAATGAAAAGCCCCAAATGGCCAGTTGTCTTGAGTAAAGTAGCTAACCAGTTATGAGACAATTAGAAATAATTGTACATGTTGTGTAAAAGAACTTAAACTACACTGATCATTCGATTGAACAGAGAAAAGAAAGATGCATGAAAATTATTATGTCACAGATTCCTATCAATGAATTCCCACATCCTCTCTTCCATATAAACTCGATCGCTATATCGCCGAGGCATGTGGCGCTCATCCGGGAAAATTATCAGCTCATACGTTTTTCCAGCCGCCACAAGTGCATTGATAAGCCTTGCAGTGTGCCGAAAATGTACATTCTCATCAATCATTCCATGCACAATCAACAACCTTCCCCTCATCTTGTGCACATGGTTCATGACAGAAGCTCTTGCATACCCTGATTTATTTTCAGATGGCAATCCCATGTATTTCTCTGTGTAGAATGTGTCGTATCCATCCCACGATGTAGCGGGTGCACCAGCTATAGCACACTTGAAGAAATCTGGATATCTTGAAAGGGCCATGGCAGACAGATACCCGCCATAGCTCCAACCGTACAACCCAATGTGACCGAATTCTGCAAGCCCATTTTTGACAAGCCACTCTGCTCCAGTAAACTGATCATCAGCGTCAATTTGACCAAGTTTGTGCTTTAAATAGCCTTCAAACTTCAACCCCCGTCTAGAAGTTCCTCTGTTGTCTAACTGTCAACAAGGAAAGTACTAATTAACATGGAATGATAACTGAAAATGTACTAGAAAACTGATAATGAAGACGTGGTTGATAGATTTCGTGTGCTGCATGACATTATCACTGTTTGATTTGAAGAAATGATTTTAAATGAATTGATTCAATAAAATAGGTTCTTGCTAAAAATGAGTTTAATTTAAAGTGATTTATGTTTGGATACATGCATGTAAAAGTGAATTGGACAAAAAAAATTAGGCAGCTAATCAATAGCAGAAACAAAAGATTCAAATTCTAACTTCAACTTAGAATCAATTCTACTTGAGAACATCTAACATGTCAAAAACAATTTTACACCCTAAGAATAAATTTTGCCTCCTTCAAAAGTAGAACATAACATAACGTAAAAGATGGGACAAGAACCTATGAATTTAAGGCATTAGAGCAGTTCAACAATCATTGAGTATACAAATGGAAATATCAAATGCGGGGGTGAACATGTTCAAACAAATTTTGTCACTGTTAGGCCTGAACATTTTCCATGTATAAATATGGATTTTGCCCGTCTTAATGATATTTACATCAATCTCTCCGACTTTGAGCAAATACTTTAGTAGTTTAGTATCCCATTTAACCACGTCTAAGTAAACCAAGGTTTAAAGGTTGCACAAATTCAATGTCTTGTAACCATGCCAACATATGTATGTGTTTTATAATGTGAATGAACAACAAGAAGCAAGATGCATAAAAATTTAAAAGCAAGCAAGACAGAGAGGGAGGGATCATGATCATGTAAAAATCAGGGAACTGACCTTCCAAACTAAGATGCCTTTATTTCTCAAGTATTGCGCTCTCAGGTCTACTGTATTAAGCCAAGAGTTAGAAACAAGCTGTACACTTGGACCACCATAAACATTAATCATGGTTTTGTAAGGTGGAGGTCCAAATCTTGAAGCATCAGGCTTGTAAAGAGCTCCATACAAGGTAGTACCATCGTCGGACTGTATTTCAACAATCTCTGGAGGCTCAAGCTGAAGCTTTTTGGATTTTGGAATTGGTATTTGCTGCTCATACAAAGGCATGATTATGCTTCCATCCTCTAACGAGCATAGTAATACCCTAGGTGGACAACTAAGGGAGTCGTGTATATCAACAAATGTTCGCATGTGATGATCAAGGACAACAATGTGCTTTCCCTTGCTATGTGTTAGTCTGGTAGGGGCTTGAAGTGGTTGAGTTCCATCGACGAAAAGTTTAGCACAGTATAAGTTGGATTCAAGAGGACTATCTAAGGTCCCAGTGAAATATACTAGACCTGTTGCCTCATTCACACCGGCGATTTGCTCAACCATCCATTCACCTTCAGTGATGGGTCCTAAACAAGTCCCATTTGCATCATGAAGATAGAGATGTCTAAATCCTGATTTCTCACTAGCCCAGATAAATCCACCTGAAAACTTGGTAACTCCTTTATCAAAAGGTGTGAAACAGTCATGTATGTTGATCCATGTTTTGTTCTCTTCTACCAATATATCTCTCCTTTGTCCTGTTCTAATATCAAACTTAACGATCTTTATCTTAGTCTGGTGCCTATTTATGATCTGAGCAGTGAGAATGTTTCCATGCATCCAATTAACTCTTGCCAAATATTCATCCTCGTTGTCTAGTTCTTTCACACCCCCACAGACAAGATCCATCCAAGTGGTGGAGCCTCCAGCTACCGAAACAACCCCTAGGCGTATTTTAGCATTTGAAGCTCCTGCAAAAGGATAAGGATGGTCTTCCTGTGCATCTGTGCCAACTGAGCTTCTACCTTGGTGCATAATTCGGAAAAGCGGTATTTCAGAATAATCAACTTCAGTAAAAGCAATATATTTACTGTCCAGTGACCACCAGTATCCAGTTTTCCTATCCATCTCCTCCTGAAATCAGAAAATTGCATGTTAAAGATACAAACCATTCACAGGGGTGCAAGAAATGCAAGATTGTTAATATAGGAAAGTAATGAGGACCGTAAGATACTACCAGAATGAATATATATAAATATGAGTGTGTGTGTGTGTTCAAGTATGCATACATAATATGAAATAAAACCTGTAAATGGCATCATCAAAGTAAGCTTAAAGCTGCAATTCCATGACTAAATTATGAATCTCATAAGGTACATTATCAATAATTAACGATAGAAATATATTTTCACATTAAGTCAAATAAACGAGCAACTTTTCTTTTTATATAAACGAGCAATTGATTGCATAAACTAAATTAACTATTTTTCATTAAAGAAAACATTTTATTTTTTAAGTAAAGAAGAAAGTTAAATTATTTAAATTATTTGATTTTAAATTATTTAAATTTATTGAAAAAAGATTTTGTTTTAATTAATTTATAATTGCTAGGAAATATAGGAAATTTTAACTCAATCATTCTTTAACCAATAAAAAAAAACTCTTATCATTCTTTAATTCAATACTAGTACGGTGTTCCTAACATCAGATTCACAGTTATAGAAGAATTAGAAAGAATATCATTAGAAAGAAATTGATACAAAACAATGTGGATGTCACCCAGTACAAATCAATCATAAACAAATCGATAAAACAAATTATTAGAAAGAAAGAAAAAAGACCCTTTCAGAATCAGGATATGCCATCACTGAGAGGGGGGGATAGAAAACGCGAGAGAGAGCAGAATGGAGGAGTCTGTCACACCCTAGCAATGTGACAGAGCTGAGACCATCACAAGACAAAAACTGTTATATTTCGGATCACAAGAGATCAAATGATCTCATGTTCTCTACGAACTAACACAATCTCACTCCAATCTTACCAGAATCCAATTTTGTATGGGATCCAACTCGGACAGAGGAGGAAAGATCGCAAAATCATGTGATCTTATGATTAAGCTCATGACCTTGACAACACTCCTTGGTACTACAAAACCTAGGTAAAATATTCACAAAACCAGCAATCATAGAGTAAATAATATTATCATTATAGAATGAAATATTATGCAACTTGCCCAATCAAAAGTAGAAGGAAGGACTACTTTATACACACATGTGAGACAATGCACCCAACATAGGTTAAAATATACGTAGAGAATATATAATTTTGAAAGAAGTATCACCTGTGCTATATATTCAGCAAGCCCGTGAGTCTGCAATGCACAAATACAATGTCAAATTTCAAGAAACGAGACTATCTAAAAGTAAAACATAGAAAAACTGTCATTGGATAACCATGCATAATTGATTATTTAAAGCTCCAAATGAATTAACACAATTGAGCTTTGTTTCAGAAATAAGAAAGAAAAAAAACATAGAATACTACTAAAGATTGACCCTAGAATTTAATCAACAAGGACGGAAGAACCAAACTTAATGAAATTTAGCAGGACGATGCTTAACCAAAAACTTTTGATGGAGTTAAGATAGAAATGTGCAGCTGATATAAAGTAGTATACATCGGGATATTTCAAGATCCACGACACATCAAACAGACCATCTAACTTTTTGATTGTTGTTAAAAAATACACTTTAGCTACAAAGGCTACATTTGGTTGTCAGGGGCTATATAAAATTCATTAACTATTTTTCATATAACACATGCATTTAGTAACTCAAATATATTAACAACTAACCAACTACAGGACTTACAAAGCCATTTTCCTTCGCACCATGGGTCAACTGCTTTGATTCATCAAATAAGAGATTCATAACATGCAACTCACAGTCTCTTACATAAGCAAGCATAGATCCATCTGGAGACAGATGAGGGTCAATAATGGGCGAAGCTGGTATACTAGGAAGCTTGAGCTCTGTTTTCGAATGGGAAATATCATGGACATAAATCTGTTTGTGGGACAGAACAATAACCATAACAAACTTGAGTATAAGATTTAATAATGAATGCAAAATACAAAAAGGCAAGCATTATGCACAACAACACAAAACACAACAAAATATATACAGTTCAGTATACATTGCTATAAATAAGACTCTTACAGTAGTATCACAGTGGCACAAGCCTAGTCACTACCAGTGGCACTGATGGGATAAAAACTACTCTAGCTGCCATGGCATTTATAAATCAGGTTGGGCTTAGGCCCTCTTTCATTCCAAAAATAAATAAATAAATAAATCAGGTACAAGAACCTCAATGTTAAAAAAGAAATTGCTAGCAAATTATACATATTTCACAAAAATGAAATCAATTGCCAGCTGGTGTAGCAGTAAGTGGTTAGTCCCTCCTCTTTTTAATGAGGTCCAGAGTTCGATTTGTGTCAAATTCATTTTTTTTCTAAAGAAAATACAATAAAATTCAGAAAGAAAACAGTAAGAATTGAACCATCGTTAACACTTGGTATCTACGAGGAAACATAATTTATATAAACGAAATTAACATGCTACAATATGTGTATAAATATCTATATCTATTGAAAAGGAATAACAAATTGGGGAGGTCATGGTGAGATTAATGGAGTAATATGTAGATATGTGTCTTCATATGCTTCGATAGTTTTCCTACCAACTTTAATTACAAATGTGCAACTTATTTTCTTTAGAAGCTATTATCACTTCTTCTGTTCCGAATAAAAACAGAAGACAGTATTTTAATTAATTCACAAGAAACAACTAAAAAGCAATGCTATAACTATTTTGCACGATAGAAAAGAACTAACCCCAGCAGGTAACGGCACCAGGACTGCTTTCCTTTTTGAGTTCGTCTTCACCCACTCATACCGCGTCACTCCTAAACCACGTTCCCTCAACCTCTCCCTCCTTAACTTTTCTTCCGGAGAAATATTACTCTCATCAAGTCCGCCGTCAGGCGGGCTAAATAACAATTCTTGTTTATTGGTCTTCAGATCAAAAGTGAAAATCTTTCTGTTTAATGTATTATCAGGACTAAACAAATAAGAAATCAAACTATCATCTGGACTAAAACTTATTGAAGTTGGTGATACATATCCCGGCAATGGATATTGCGCAATCTCTTCAACCGGGAAAACAATGCCATCATCGAGATTTTGCACATCATTGAAATCTGTCACAGGCATTTTGAAAGGAAGTGGTTTTTGACGCTTCGGATTCCTCTTCTCATTCATCAACTAACCGATCGCATTACACAAACACCTCTGGTATAAAACTGAACTGCAATAATAGAGCACAAAATGAGAGCGATCCCAACAACACCTACTGTATTAATAACATTCATAATAAGACTCCATTACAATGAATATTAATCAAAGAAATTGCATGACTTTTCAACGCTTAATTATGATTTATGAATAATTCATCTACCATTGAACCTGACTTAAATGTGTTTGTAACAGGCAGATTATAGGATTTTTACTTAAAAATTCATTGGAAACCTAAAATACTTGGTGTATGTTTTGTCTTGGGGTGATAAGAATTGATTTTGAGTGAATTGATTCTGTAAAATTGATTCTAACTAAAATTGAGTTGAATGTAAAGTGATTTCTGTTTAGATACATTCATGTAAAAGTGAGTCAAACTATAAACTTGCGTGTAAAAGTCAATTCTATAATCAAAAGCTACAAATTCTAGCTTCAAGTAGTATAAACTCTAGAGGCAAAATTAATTCTATTTGAAAGCAAGCAAACATGTCAGAATCAATTTTGCTGCTCGAGAAGTGGAACGAAATACACTTAAAAGAATTTGATTCACATGAGTAACAAAAATGGATGGCCAAAAAGTTCCCTTTGATATTGACAGACACATAACAATTCGAACTGGTTTAAATTCTGTACATTAAATCAATACATCATAACTTTTTTTTTTTTTTAAAAAAAAAAAAAAAACTTTTTGGGTTTATTTGGATTCCAGTTCATGTCACAAAAAAGTACCCCAAAACCCATTTCACAGACTCTTCATGATAACCATAATAAAAAAAGAAAGATAAAGAAGTCTAATTAACCACTGCAACCGGATCCAATCGTAAACAGTTTATAGAACTATAAACTACACACAAAAAATTGATATTTTGAATTGAATAACGGTAATTAAAGATAACCCAGTTTGATTTATGAAAATTGAAATCTAACCTGAGTGAGTGGTGGAAGATGGAAATTAATTTAATAATCTGCGATGAAAAGAAGAAATGGTTAGTTGAAAAACATAAGATGAAGAAACAGAGTTTGATGAAAAAAAGAATAAGAAGATTACAGACGTGTTGAATTGGATTGGATTGTCTTCAAGTGAAAGGAATGAAGAGAGCGTGAAAATGAATTGAACAAGTTATTTATTCAGTTGGTGGAGTTCAACCACAAATTCTAATATAATGAAAAATAAATAAAAAGTGTTTGATCACACACACATAAATAAATATTTTTAATAATTAAGAGGAAATTGATAAAAAAATAATTAAATATTCAAAGATCATCTTATTATGTATGTTCAAACACTATTGATTTGATCTTGTGACCATGGAAGAATACTTTTGGTTCAACTCTACATATAGATATGGAAATATGAAACATATTTAGTGTACAACCAAATTTCCCCTATTTATTTATTTGTCAATTTATGTCTTTTATTTTTTTCTTTTTATGCGGTAAATACAATGTTGACCCCATCTTTTGAGCCATCCAGGGTAACAATTTGATAACGATCAATGAAAATAATTATAATAATAACCCATCTCCATTCAAGATTATTATATGGAAAAATGAGAATATACTTCATCGTACACGGATTTTTTTAGGCAAGCAAACTCAAGACATTATCTCTTTGAGTATACTTCGGTTGACAAAAACAATGTTTCGGACACTCCACTTATATTTCTTTAAAAAATGAATTTTGGCCCTATTAAATCAAAGTGAATCTCAATTTCATCCAATAAAAAAACAAGGATCGAAGAGAGTGTTCATAACATTTATTTTATGTAAAATTTCTGTCCAATGTTTGACTTGCGACTTTACAATATGTTGTGTTTGAATTGTGGATTCACGGATTGTAGTGAATCTTAACGCCTCCCTTGACTCCTAGAAGCTGCAAGATCGGAAGACATTGGTCGCTCATGTTTATCATAAAGCTAATAGCTATGTAGATATGTGTTGGCTGATATGGGTCATTTATGGCACCTTTGTGTGGTCCTTGTTTGGCACTGTCCCTTTGTGTTTAGGGATGGTAGGGTGTTATCCACTGGCCTGTTCCGTAGCTTCTTTTCTTACCTTTTTGTTTTATAATAAAAATGTGCAATTCAATTATTTAGGACGTGTTTGGTTAATTGTAAGGTGAGATTAAAAGAGAGAGATACATAGAAAATTAGAAATAATGTGTGTTGGTTGTGAGCTGAAATGGTCATAAGAAATAAGAAATAGTGTAAGAAGAGAGAAAGATATGAGATTTTTTTATCTCTAGGGTTTAGGGAGAAGAGTTTTGACGTAACATGATCGAATAATTTTAAATTTAATTAGCTCTCAATAATCTCTTTATAATTACATGTCTCTCTTCAAAATCATTTGTACTAATCCGACTCTTTATCTACATATATTAAGAAAACTATTATTGAGTTGCTTATGTGTGTATTATTAGTGTTTTTTCCTTATATTGATCTAGTGATTGATACATACTCAAATAGATACACAAAAAGATGAAATACGATGACTCGAATACAAATTTAGGATTCCACATTAAATGTTCTTACAAGCAAACCATTGTGTTGTCCCAAAGGAGATGTTTGAGATGTTGATTTGTATGTTACTTGATGTCACTTTAGTTTAAAAAAGACCATTTTTTTCATATTTAGATTTGTTAACGAGTGTCACTCTCTAAGCATTATAAATTAGCAAATTATTCTTTAAGAAAGTCAAATAATTTAATTTTCAATGTATTAAATCTACAAGTTTTCATAAAAATTTACCATATAAGACTCTTAAAGAGTGTTCCATAAACACACATTAACATTTCCCTTCAAATTAACCAAGTCGAACAGGAGCACTTTTTAAAAAAATACGAGAAAAAAACCTTTCAAATTTTTATGGTTAATTTAGACCGTTCTTTCATCCTTAAGAACCATTATTTGACTAATTAAAAGTATAATTTAGTGTCCATGTAAGTATAGCTCAGTTGACAGGGACAATGCATTGTTATATGCAGGGGTCGGGGTTCGAACTTCGGACACCCCACTTATCCACTAAACTTCTTTACGAAGAAAAAAAAGTATAATTTAGTGTCTCATTTCTTCATCCCATAAAAAGTCATCGTTTATTTCTATAAAAAAATGGATAAAATGAGGACCATAGCCTAAAATAATATCGTATGTTTTAATCTCCTCATTCAACCTCCAAACTCAACCATCTAAAAAGCTCATAGTAGGTAACCCTATGATAGTTGTGCAATGATATGGTTGGAGCAATGTAAAACAAACAATAAAAATGTCTAGTACTTGAATGAAAATTATGGGTGATTTGAATTGTCTTTAAAAAATAAAAAAAAAGACTGGGTGCAGAGGGGTAGCCTGTTGCGTCACCCTAATCTTATAATAATATAATAGAAATAAAAAGAGTACATATAAGGAGGGGGCTAAAGCCAAACCCCTCAAACAAACAAAAACAAGAAAAACCGAAACATAAAGAACAAAATAAAAGCATGAGGAACAACAACGCACCAAAAGACTAGTGCGGGATTCGGTTTGACGCACCTACCTTGAATCCTTTGTTAGCCTCGATTTGCTGTTACTTTAACTTGTTATTTGACTTTCTTGGAATCACCAATTGAAATGGTTGATTTGTGTTTCCAACTAAATCAACACTCTCATCATTTTGAGTCATGTTAGACTAGGATTCACGCAAAAATTACATAGCTTGCCTGGCCTCATGGAACTAGGCCTAAAATTGGCATATCGTGAATTACATTTGAACTAAAATTTGACAAGTTGGAATCTTGAATGTTGATTTGCATATCGTGAATTACATTTGAACTAAAATTACATCAACGACTGCATCAGCCCAAGGACCAACAATATGCAGGTCCATGAATTATATTGGTCCCCCCTGTGTCTCGGCCAAAACAAAATCATCAACCTACAAAGGTTGCACATGAACAACTTCGACAGAGATATTAGGAAAATCTTCCTCGTGGTTTAATCCCACGAACACATAATTTGTAACTTCTTTAGACCTTATTATATCCTCAATAATCGAGTCTATTTCTACAACAATTTTATTGAAGCCTGCCACCTTGTTTAGTGTACCTGTAGCTGGTATGATCACAACATCAACCTTTCCACATTTGAGGCAGTATGCTTAGCAAATATGCTGCACTTTGGATTTTGATACTTGTCGTTCTTAACAGAATGTCCAACAATCTGACATGGGTTACGCAATGGGGAAGTTTTTCAAACTCAACATCCACATGAAAACCAAAATCCTTCCTTTCAACTACGGTTCTTTCGTGCATAATGATCGAAAGTTCTCTTGTTAGTCGCCTCATCAAGAGGCAAAGGGATCATGATCAAAAATTACAATCAAAGCTTTGATTTAGATCGTGAAATGGGTTTGGCAGTTACCGTTCATCTCCATCGTTAATTGAAATCTGGCTTCGCTTTCAAGTTGAATTTCTTTGCTTCCCGTTTGGATTTTCTTGTTTTTGAGCTCATAAAAAATAGTTTATGTAAATAAGTAAGCTTTTATGTTAATTTATAAATTTTCACTAACAAAAAATATATTTTTATAAGTTGTTTTTTCGTAAACTATCTTGACAAACTTAAAAATAATACATAAATACTGATTTATTTGCCTTAACTATTATCATTAAAAAACTAATGATTTCGTATAAAGATGTCAAATCCCTGGTCACCATTAACCCTTTAAATCCAAGTAGCTTTATTTACATGACCCATTTTTATTGCTACAAAATTGATTATACCGATATTTTCTCTAACGATGACAGCTATAGAATCTGGAGTTCTGAATTATCAACCATATCTTTTTGCAATTTTTGTCTTTCATTACCTCCTTTTTCTGTTTCATCACATGAATCACAGTTTCCTACTTTTTTTTTTCTTCCCATCTCCTTTTTTGCTGCACCTCAATCACTCAAATGAGTTCTTTTCCCTTAAAGATTTATATATGTCGCGAGGAAACACTGGAAATAGTCTTTTACCTTTTTTATTTTATTTTAAGGAAAGTCTTTTATAAAGCAATAATAATAACCATATGGTATGTACATAATCACAATGACTTTGACAAGACCATTGTGACATTAATTTTATTAAGAGCAATAGTCACTTTCCTCCTGAAATTGTAATGAGTAATCAAAATAGTCCTTTAATGTATCAAAACTTCAAAATAGTCTCTGATTATGCATTTTGTTAGTCAAAATAGTCTTTGATGTTAAAATGTTTCATTAATATTGTCAGATCAGTCATTCAATATTCTTACTTATTGTCATATTGGTCCTTATAAGTACATGTTTATTGTCATTTTAGTCCCTATATAAAGAGTTATTGTGAGCATTGAGAGGTTATTTTAGTGTCAAGGACTATTTTGACTAACAGAATGCACAATCAGAGACTATTTTAAAATTTTGATACAATAAAAGACTAAAATGATTAATCATTATATATTCGGGGACCAAAGTGATTATTACTCTTTGGTACGTAACTTTTACAAAATTTTGGTGCCGCAGATCCAAACTTCCGCATAATAGACAATATTCTTATCTATGGCTATTGGAACAAGGTCAATATCTTACTAGCAAAATTAATCTCTTATATCCAAGGTCTAAAGTTTAAGTTGAAAGATGGCCAAGTTTTACACTACATGGTCCACTTCTTCTTTTTTGACAAAATGGTCCACTTCTCTTTGATAACGTCTCTTCTGTATATATACATAAATACATAGATGTATAAAAGCTAAACTAGGACTAGAGTAACAATTCAAGTGATTAAACTGTAGTCACTATTGGCTCCTCCCAATTAGTCACCTCTATGAGTCTTCAACTTCTGTTCTTGCAATAAAACTGGGAAATGCTAAGGTAATATCCCTACAAAATGAGGAGGAGGCATATTTAAAAAGAAATTTACACGTTTTTGGAAATTCCAGTCAATAAAAAAAAAGGATTTTCATTAAGAGGTTACACTTACTTTAGATATGGAAGGGTCATGTTCTTTATCAAAGATGGATGTTGAGAGACAAAAGCTTTCCACTCATCTTGATCAATCCTTCCATCATCTTTTGTATCAGCATCTTTAAAAGTCTTGAACAACAAAGAACACAACTTATAATAAGAAACACTAATTTCAGTAAGCTTTTAAATGTAACAATCGTAATGGCAAGGTAAAATGTAATGAACCTTATCCACAATAGACTCTATCATGTCTTCTGAAAGCTCAAGATCTGATTCATGTAGAAGTGCCAATACCATTTCCTTTAACTGCAAATAAACCATGATTCTAAGCTCTAACATAAGATTAAAGAGCTAAAGTTAGTAAAAAGTAAAAAATGTTACCTCTTCTCTTTCAATGTACCCTGTTTGCCTCAGATCATACAACCTAAAAGCAACTGCAAATATCATTATTCCCAATTCAATAAATAACTCTTGCTTAATATAGGAAACTCCAAAACTTAGGGAAAGGACAAAAGAAAAGAATATAAATGATTTATGTTAACTTGAGAATGAATCTTATCTTACATGCAATTTTGTCTTCTAAAGCCGCATTTGGATGAAAAACACCAAGAGATCGAACGAATTCACCAAATTCAATAACACCGTTGCGCTTGACATCAAATAAGTCAAAAATCTATAAAGGAGAAACAATTGTGAAAAGGCATTAGAATGAAATAATGCAGGTGCTAGACATGTAAAAAGAAATTATACGACTGTTAATGACAAAATATGCTATAACAAGTTATAAGCCTATCAAAAGATCCTAGAGCTTGAACAAGAAGATCAAATAAGTTTAGACCATAAAGCATGAATCAGTTATACATACTCTGTCTGCAAACAGATTTTTCTCATTCTCATTCCTGAAGAGTGCTAGCTGGAATTCTTCCTATAGAAGTAATTAAATTTAGGCACATGAATTAAGGGCATTTTATCTAAACTAATTAAAAAAACTTTAAAAGAAAACACTTAACTAACCTTGTGAATAAGACCATCTTCAATAATTGAATTGCTTAACTTCAAAAAGAGTTCATATAACGCTTCTACTTCACTCACAGTAACTGTGAAAACAGAAAGAAAGATATAAAACTTGTTTTAATCAACTTTAAAGCTTCTTGTATACATATTCATTTTATAAATCAATTTATTAGGTGGAACAGAATTACCGGTTAATGATGAAGATGGATACTCACAGGGTGTTTCAGAAGCAAGAACTGTAGGATCCTCATAGCCTGGTGGTGTTTTAACACTCTTTGAAGTTGAACAAAAGCAGCCCATTAAATTGAATTAGCATAAAATTTACATCCAAATTTCTCTACAAATTAACTATATATTCATTCATTCATTCCAGGGAAGCTATTGGACCAAAAGTTGCATTTGTATATCTGCAAATATTGTAAAAATTCCAATCAAAATCAATTAACTTGTCATCATTTGGGAATTGGCAAAAGGTACAAAAGTATTACTAATAAACAAATCAAAGAGGACTACAACTTGATCATAACAAAAAAACATACACATATATATTAATGATTCATTTCTTTGTCAAGTTTCATATAACAAAAATAATTTAGTAATGATATCAAAATGCTTACAATAAAAGACGAGTGCACCAACATAAGAGAGGTATACAAATTCAGGAGTACCAAACATCACCGGCATTCGGTTATGTTATTTATATGAACATGTGAAAGCAACATTAAACCTTTAAATACACGTTTGCCAAAGGTAAGTAGAGTTTCTTATGTATTATATCATGAAACATATGAGTTGGAATTGAATTGACATGCTTATCCCTACTGACCAATACCGTACAGCTCACTAATAATAATATTTAGTTTGCAGAAAAAGTCAAAGCAAATCAAGAAAGAAATTAAAATACTGGTTTCTTCTCCAGAATTATTTTATTTTGAAGAAAATAACAGAGAAAAAAACACGAGGTAAAACAACTTTGATGACTCAATCATGATACGATACTTTCTTTAAACTCGATATCTGCAATATTTAACGGAGGGTCACATCTATTTGTTAAAAAAATGATTTAAGGTGAATTTGACGAAATCACGGTGCGATGAAGTCGGCTAATAACACTATAATCCAAAAAACACGTCTCTGTCTGAGTCTTTAAATGGAGTCGGCTAAATTTGTTTGATTGCTCAAAGATCATTTTCAAAATAAAAAAGGACGACATATATAAAAACAACGAAATTTGTTTCATTTTACTAAAACAAGAAAGGATCCTACTCCATGGTTTAAAGACACCATTCATTACAGCCTCGTATAATTTGGCCACGTTCTTTTTTGTTTGATTTGTAGATGAAGTGAAGTGATACACACTATCAACTGTGATGTTCTATGTTAGAACTCTTGTTAAGGTGTCCGATTTAATAATATCGGCAATTATCGGTTCAACTATAATTACGGATTTCACACTACTTTTCACGACTCCATTATAAGTTTTTTTATCATATACAAATTTACTATTTTAAATTTTTTAATATGTCCAAATCTACACATGATAAAAAAAATCTATAATAAATTAAAGGAAAATCCGTTAAAAAAAATTAAAAGAAAAGAAAGGTTGTCATGTGCATGATTCACGCAAGAGATGGAGCCTTAATAACACAGTCTGAGAAAACTTAATTAGGTGAACATATTATGGGCCTCCCCCACTTGCTTATAAATAACACAACCTTAATTAATAACCAGGTTTTTCTAATCAAGTACAAGTAGGAGAGGTTCAGTTAGCCTTTAGAGCCGTTAGAGTACATGGGTAGTCATCCTCATTAGTCATTATCCCTACCTCATCCTACTTTGACCATATTTGGTTGGCAGAAAAGAAGAAAAATAGGTAAGAGATGACGGATTATACTAAATAAAATAAAAATGAAGTCACTCCCTTAATATTCACAAAAAAGATACGAAATTCAAGTTGCTCCTCGAGGATAGGAGGAGACATGGCCTCAAACAGGGACAAGTCACTGTCTCAAATATATAAAAAAGAAATAGTTTTTGGATGACCATCATTGTTATGAGAAGGATACGTCCTTTGATAAATATAAAAAAACAAAATAACATGCCTTAAAATATGAGCGCCCAAAGGCCAAAGAAAGACCTGTTATATTTCTTATGTGTCTTTGCAACAATCAACATGCAATTTATGGATGAGGAGTGTTAAGAACACTCTCTTTTGAACATTTTTTTTTATTATATATTTCTTCATTGAGTAAAATTAATGTAAATTTCACCATTTTTTCGTGGGATTCATTTTTAAAGTGTGGACATCATATTGATTTCATATAACAAGATAGTAAGTATTAAAGATAATGTTGAAAAATGAGTGTTCATAAGACCCTTCTTTCAAGGTGTTAAATGTTTTAAAATTTCACTCAGTGGTAGCATAAAAGAGCAGGAAAGAACTAGACATGAGAAGGTAAATATAGTGAAAGGCGTTAAATGTTTTAAAATTGTTTCAAGGACTAAATGGCCCATGTTAGAGGACCTAACCGTCTCTTGGTGTGAAATGGCACATCAACATTGTCATGATTTAAACATACACAAAAATTGGTTGTGTTCATGTCTTGAGAGAATAACCAACACCCCTTTCGTTTTATTTCTGTGAGTTGAAAGGGGTTAATTTCTTTTAATTATAATTTATCTAAGATTCGTTGGATCATTTCTAACAAAAGAATTAACATGCATTTAAAAAGAATTAATGATTTTTAATTAGAATTCTTTTAAGATCGTTTTTATCGGATCATTTAGATCATGTTGTAAACAGTGTTTTAAAACTCAGACCGACCCGGCCGGTCAGACCGGGAACTGAAGGGTGCTCGGGCAGGCTACTGGACCAGATATGCAATTAGCCCGTTGAAACCTGGTATGACCCAGTCGGGTCAGTGGGCGGACCGTTGAACCAGTTTAACCCACCCGACCCACTTCGTTTTTTTTTTAATGAAAAGGCAAGATATATAAAGACAAAAACCATGGTAACACATACTCCCAACCCAAATGTTATTTCGACCGTCGTTCTCCTCTCCCATCTCAACCACTGTCCCATCCTCTCTCCCATCTTACTTGAGTTTGTAAGTCTGTTATATTTTGATTTCCAACAATGCTTAGCACATACTATGTTTTAGTTTTTAAAGATGAAATCTAAATTATAACTTATTTGTGAGGTTTTTTTATGTAGTGTTATTGTTTAATGTATGAGTTTATTTGAATTTGGATTGGAATTAACTTGAAATTGAATTGTGCTGCAGTTAAGAAATTAACTTGCAAACTTATAACTGTGAATATAAATTTTTCAATGTACAAACATTAAATAGAAAAAAACGTGTGTCTTTACTTCTAACCCTGCCTCTCATAAGAAGTCCCCCGACGCAAAGCCAGCACTCTCCATTCCCTCGACGGCCCCGCTAGTAAAAAATCGCCGGCTCTGAAGGCCGTCAGAATAATCTTTGTCAAGCCACTTTATTCATTCACGTGAAATGTGGGAAGTACAAAAATGGGTGCTTCTTTCTTTCTATTATTTTCTTTGTTATTTAGTCAGCATTCTAAAAAGTTGTGGGGCTCACTTCACAATTTTTGGATGAGAAATGTAATTTGTATAATTAATTTTGTGATAATTTTTGGACAATTATCTATCATATCTTTACTCACTCATTCTTGTTCTGTCTCTATTGTTTTTTACTGAAAATATAAAGAGTAATAAAGAATGTCACAAAAATTATCAAATGTTTAACAATTATCATTACTGTTCTTATGTACCTAGCTAGCACAGTTTGAATTGTCAAATCATTACTCATATATGTTAGGTAAAGGAGAATATATTAGATATATAGTAGGAAAATCAAATAATTTGAATTTACAAAACACTCTTTTTTCTAACTCTTACTCTTTTATTAGTTGAAATTTAGTGTATAACACACTTTAAAAATTACCGAATGAATTTCATACGAGAGTGGGTATTAAACAAAGTGTTTCTAATATTTCTCTATGTAAAATTTATGGCTTCCAATCAACCATAGAAACAAAATCCACATTTTATTTCATCTAAGTTCTCATTAATCAACATTTTATTCCATCTAATTCAAAATACCTAAAATTTTATATCTATAGAAATTAAAGGGGATGATACTGAAATTTTCACAATGCACAAAGGACAAGAACAAATGTTTGTTTCAATAGATAGACGATTAAATGACAATAGCTATTCAAAAGTTACAAACAAATTGGACATGTTTATAGGTTGAGTTAGAACATATATAACAAGATCCGATATTAGGTGAAGATGCTTAAATTTGAAACGAGATCCGATATTAGATGAAGATAGTTTAATAATGAAAGTGCACGAACACAAGTAGAAAAAGGGGAAAAGGAGATACTGACCTGTACATGCCAAAGAAAAGGTGAGCTCTAGAGTGGTAATAAATCTTGATTAAAAAGATGTTTGCTTTCTCGATCGTATGGGACTGGGAAATGGAATTGGAGATAACGTAAGTCCTGTTCCTGTGTGTTGCCGGGGAAGTAGCGCCTATTCTAAACGGTTCGACTCTAACCTCGGGCTGCTTGCCACATTTTGAATTGGAAATGGAATTTAGAGGCGCGTGATTAATTAATTAACTAAAAGTCAAGCACTCTATCCTCCGTTTTAAATTAAGTGAGTCATTCCATCATTTCAAATATGAACAATGTTAACGACGTTCGCTTTTTAAAACTCTCTAACATTTATTTATTTATTGGATGTAATTAATGTATGTCTCACTACTTTCTGTAAGTTTAATTTTATTTAAATTAATAAAAGAATATGTATTAGAGAGACATAGAGAGTGTTCAAAAAGTGTTGACATTACTTTTTCACACATATATGAAAAAAAATATATTAGTGAAGGAGAGATTGAAAATTTTAAGTGTTCTTGCCATAAATATAAAGTGTAATAGTATATTTTAAGTGCTCATTCATCGTTATCATCAATGTAAAGTGAAATATGTTGAATCGAAAGTGTTGAAAGTAGCATTGATTAAAGTTATAATTAATATATAAAAAAAATTAAAGTTATAATTGAAAAAAAGTAATTAATATTGCATTAAAAAGTGAAATGCGTTAGTTACTTTGGGACAATATTTTTTTTTACAGAAGAGTCACTTGTTATGGGACGAAGAAAATATTTTTTTAATGTGAATTAATGGAGCGTACAAGGTTCAAACCCCTGTCCGGCGTATAACAATACATTGTTAAAAAAACAATATATTGTCAACTGAGTTATGCTCACGGTGAAAACTAAAACTCTATTTAAGGCCCGTTTGTTATAGATTCTAGAAAAATAGATTTTCCTTTGTATTTTTAAAAATAGATTTTTTGAAAATTTACTCAAAAATAATATAAGTTATTTCAAACTCATTTGTTATAAGTTAAAAAAGATCCCTTCAAAAAAAAAAGTTAAAAAAGATATTTTGACATTCACTAACCTGAATATTCATTGTTCGAGATTTTACATAGTAAAAATCGCATATTTTTTCAAAATGATATATTTCAAAAATGATTTTTATGAAAAGCTATTTGAAATAACCTTTTTTTTTTTGAGATTTTTTCAAAATTTTAGTATCCAAAAAATTTATAGCAAAATGATGAAATATCTAAAATGACATTTTAAGATAAGCTATTCAAACTGATTTTTTATTTGAAGTTTTCCTTAAAATTTTCTTTGTTGAAAAAACTTTAACAAAAACATATTACACTACAAAAAGCTATTTTTAAAAAAACTATAACAAAACGGATCCTTAGATGGATGGAATCGGTATATTTCCTCTTCATATATATTAAATAAATGTTTTCTAAGGTCCAAACCGAATTCAACACCATATTATCTCGAATTTTTTTTTATAAAAATCGTATTATCTTGTTATGATATACTTTATCTAATTTTAAATATAAGCAAAAAAGATAATAATTAGGTCCATTGAATAATTGATATATTTAATTTATAACATATACCACAT